>Ga0082212_10003849_pt1 | contig 21095 bp, 19 predicted proteins | sample TergutNt197P3_FD_71548 | JGI IMG/M metagenome (GOLD analysis project Ga0082212, IMG submission 71548) | Neocapritermes taracua P3 segment gut microbial communities from Petit-Saut dam, French Guiana - Nt197 P3 | ecosystem: Host-associated > Arthropoda: Insects > Digestive system > Gut ... | reverse complement strand
CCCTCATAATGCAGCACCCGTACGCCCATCCCGCTCAGGCGCAGGCCCTGCTCCTTCCTCGTCAGCGTGCAGCCTACGCCGCCCCGCCAGAGGGCCATGATCGCCCCCTGGACGCCGAAGCCCTCGGCAAAGTCGGTGATCTCGTTTTTGCGGAAGTACTCGTCGTCCTTGAAGCGGTGGCCCCTGGCCTCCGTCAGCACATAGCGCACGGCGTCTTCCCGCGTCCTGATATCCTTGGCTTCCCTGCCCGGCGCCCTGTGATCCCGGCGTACAAACTCGCCCTTCTCCCTGTCCCAGGACACCGATCCCGCCATCATCTGGCTGTACTGGGATCCGATACAGACCGCGCCGTAGTGCTCCATATACCGCATATATTTCAGGAAGTGCCAGGGCGAGGGATGGGCTTCCATCCAGCGGTAACGCTCGGTGGCCACCGCCGCGATCTGATGGTCGGCCCGCCATTGGATTTCGTCGATCAGGGCCTGCCAGAAGTCCCCAAGCACCTCTGGCGGGAGCCTGGTCAGGCCGCCCAGGGTATAGAAGGAATACAGATCCTTCTGGCTGAGGGGGGAAGGCGTCTTCGTCATCAGGTTCATGATCCTTATGCCGTGGTCGCTGCGCTCCCTCTCCGCCTTGATGTCGCCGATGAAGCGCTCGTCGTCAAACTCCGTATCGAAGATGCGCTCGATGTCGGCGATGATCTTCAGCGTACACCAGACCCGGGTCTCGATGAGCTCCTTGTCACGCTCCGGATCGGTATCCCCGAGGTATATGGGCCAGTCCCCGCCCCAGCGGGGGATGGGGGACAGATCCATGCACTGCTGGCCCCGCTTCGTATGCTGGTCGCAGGGATCGGTAAAGGGCACGCTCATGTCCCGGTAGGGGAATACGCTCCCGTCATTCTGATAGCCGAGGAACTGCACGCCCCAGCAATTCTGGACATAGCCGCATATCTCCCTGCCCCAGCCCCGGACCTCGGAAGCCAGACGGGCTTTCCGGGCGAATTCGTCGCTGACGCTGGCCATCATGGCGCCCACCGGGTTATCCTCAATAATATTCAGGTTGGAAAAATAGTCCCGCCAGCCCACGTCGCCCGTATTGCCGTGGGCAAGCAGCTTCTTCGCGTCGGCGGCCGAATCGTCGATGGAGTTCTGCCAGTACGCCCGCAAGGCTTTCGCCCTGTCCCATATCTCAAGGGGTTTTGTTTCCCATAGTTGCTTTGCGCTCACGCTACCGCCTCCTTTCTCTCTACGAACTCCAGCCGTTCAGGCGCGTCATGCCGGGCTTCACCATATTGATCAAAGCCTCTATGCCCATCCTGGTCTCTTCGTAGGGCAGGGTGGTGTCGCGCTCAAACGTATGGTAGGGGATTTTTCTCTCCTGAAGAAGCTTCCAGACGGCGTACATATCCGTGCCGTGGGGATGGCAGTAGATCTGCTTCGCGATGATCGCGGCGTCTACCTGGAAGTCCTCGGAGAGCTCAAATATATGCTCGGGCCTGCGGCGCCATACATTGTCCTTAAGGGCGGAGTGGGGCTTACTCATATAGCGGAGGCCGATGGCCATGAGGCGGTCCTTCATGGGGATGACCTCGTTCCAGATATAAGCGCTCCCGTTGTCCAGTTCGTCGATGACCACGTTGCCGCCAAGGCCTTCGATGAGCTTCTCCAGCTCGGCGTCATAAGTCTCGCTCCCGATGAGGATGAAGCGCACCCGGTCTTCATAAGGCTCCCTGTCCTCCAGCTTCGGGATGAGCTCCTCAAGCATTTTGTTTGCCTCGGCTTTGTCCATGACCTGGCAGGCCAGCATGATCTCCATGGCTTCGGATCCGAGGATGACGGGATTGTTGAATCTGCGCAGCTCATATATGCGCCTGAGAAGCCGCCTGTTTGTATTATAGACCTCGATGGCGTTATCCAGATCGGCGTCGGAAATGGCTTTGCCCGTCCACTCCTCAAGCTTGCCTTTCATGAGCGCGAGCTCGGAGCGCATAACGTCTTTCGACCTGTTTGCGTCCGGATAGTCCGGGGTGAAGAGGTAGTAGCTCCAGAGGTTGGGAAACATCTGCATCGTTGTGTCAAAGGCGTTGTACCACCACTGGCAGCTCTCGATGCTGACCAGGCCGTCCACATAATCGTAGTACCCCAGGTTGAATTGGTTGAACATGTCCCGGGTGACGTAGCAGTTGCCGTACATCAGGCGGTCTGTGGTGTCGTCGGCGTAATGCTTCGCCATGATCCGGACAGGCAGGATGCCCGCCGCGTAAGCAAGCTCTTCGGGGAAGTATGTGTCAAAGAAGCCTAATACCTTCCCGCCGGTACGTTTCTTCCATTCCTTCGCGTACTCGTGGCGGTTTTCGAATAGCTGTGAAAAATTCTGCACTATGGGTTCCCTCCTTCCTGTCAAGATGCGAGGAGCGCGGCGCCGATAGCGCCGGCCAGCATCGGATCGTATTTCGGCTCCATCGCCGTGAAGCCGAGTTCGCGTTCGAGCCTCTTGGTGATCCCGGGATTCTTAGCGAGGCCGCCGGTGAATCCCACCCCTTCCTCCAGCTTGACGTCGCCCACGTCCAGTGAGGCGATCTTGCCAATCGTACTGAGCGCCCTCCACGCTACGGTGAAAAGATAGGAAGCCAGTATCTCGTTGTCATTGTAGTCCTGCTCCCGGTAGCCCGGGCGCATGAGCCCATAGGCTTCGGATTGGGCGAAATTGTAGCAGGTGGTGCTGGAAGGCTCGGGGTCCTTCTCCACATCCAGGGATTTGGCGCCGATCTCGGTGATGGGTACCAGGAAAATATCGCTCATCACTTCGATGTTGCGGCCAAAGCCGGTGGCGCATTTGTCGCTGGTCTTGAAGTCGGCGACCCTGTCCCAGCCGAACAGGCGAATGGTCTTCACCGTCTGCCCGCCCAGGTCGATCACCGTCCTGACTTCCTTACCGAAGAGATAGCGGGCGCCTTTGCCGTGGCATTGGATCTCATCCAGCCTTTGCGCCGCGCCGGCTACATTTCCGCCGCCGAAGCCCGTGGCGGTGACGCAGGAGATATCCTTCGCCGTCATGCCGCTTGAGCCCAGGGCTTTGGTCAGTACATCCGCGGCGGCAAGCTTGAAATCCGCGCCTGTGCGGATGTTCGCGTAGGCGAAGAGCTCGCCGTCGCACATGACGGCCGCCTGGCAGCTGGTGGTGCCGATATCGAGGCCCGCGGTGATCTTCGCGGCTTTCTTCCAGTCGATGATATCAGACTGCCAGCATGATTCAGGCCACTTCCCAAATTCATGTTTCATGCGTTAAACCTCCTATATAGAATAATTGAGGGAGAGCCGTATGGCCGCGACGTCGTCTCGGCAGACGCAAGCCGCCTGCCCGGCTCCCCTTGAAAAGCGATACTACTTATCCGCCAGGTCCTTGTTGCAGTTGATGAGGATCTTGGGATGCTGGCCGGACATATGGCAGTCGAAAGCCTCGATGGCGTCGTCGATGAAGAAGGACTTCTTCGTGAAGGGCTCAAGATCCATGTGCTCAAGCATCTGTACGGCCCTGGGGAAGCTGTAGGGCGCCACACGGGTAGCGGTAAAGGTGAGCTCCCGCTGGTGGAATACGTCGAAGTTGTTGATGGGCATCTCATAGGTGTTATCGAACATGGAGATATACATAAGCGTGGCTTCGTTCGCGGCGATCTGGATGGGTATCTTCGCGGCGGGGATGAAGCCGGAGGCTTCGACGACACAGTCATAACCCAGGTTGTTGGTGATCTTCATACATTCAGCCACTACGTCCTGGCTGGCGGGGTCGATCACATGATCCGCGCCGAAGCGCTTGGCCAGCTCGCGCCTCTCCGCGATAGGCTCGATGAGGGTAAGGCTTGTGGCGGCGCGCTTCTTCATCATCTGGAGGATGAGCAGGCCGATGGGGCCGCCGCCCTGGATGGCAACGCGTTCGCCGACTTTGATGTTCGCCTTGTCGTTGACCCTGACGGCGATGGAGAGGGGCTCCAGCATGCAGCCCGTACGCAGGGACACACTGTCGGGTAGCTTGTAGACCTGGTTCTCATGCCAGACTACGTATTCGGACATCCCGGGTGAGAAATGGCCGAAGGTATTTGTGCAGTACTGCTGCTGGCCATTGCGGCAGTAGTAGCATGTCCCGCAGTAGCACAGGAAGTTGCCGGCTACCCTGTCGCCGACCTTGAGGCCGGTGACCGTGGCTTTCGCGCCCAACTCGACGACGACGCCGGAGATCTCATGGCCCATACCGATGGGGACGCGGGGGCCGAATATGCCCTCTACGCTGTGGGGGTCCGAGCCGCAGATGGAGCAGTAGGCGACTTTGATCTTCACGTCGTTTTCGCCTACCGTAGGAACCGGTACGTCCAAGACTTCGAGGACGCCTCTTTTGTCCGGGTCCTTCTCCTTGAGGCTGCCGATTCTTGTTGCGTTTACTTGCTTCATATCTCTCTTCCCTTCCTTAATCTAGCTGCGCGCCGCTGAGTGCGCGTGGTGCGTCTGATTAATATAGTAACGCCGCAAAGGTGATTTTGCAATGAAAAAAATATGGGCTCCGCCACTTACAAATAGCCACGCTTTGGGCTCCTGACCTCCTGGTCTGTTACGTGTCGCTTATAGCTCCGTCAGCCGGGCCCAGGCTTCGTCGGTGTACGCATCGAAGGACATGTCGCAGCTGGACAGGTCAAGGCCGCTGCGGTTGGTGCCGTGGAAGGCGGCGCAGAGGGCGCCGGCGGCGCGTCCGGCCTTCAGGCCATTTGGCGAGTCTTCGATGACGACGCAGTCCCCCGGCGGCAAGCCCAGTTCCTCGCAAACGCGGAGGTAGATATCGGGGTTGGGTTTGCCGCGCTTGACCATCTCGCCGGTGACGATAGTATCCATCAGGGGCGTCAGGCCAAAGGTATCGGCCACATGATACACCATACGGTTGGACGAGGACGAGCCGATGGCAAGCTTTATGCCTGCTTCCTTCGCGCGGAGCACCCAGGTCATGGCGCCGGGGATCAATCCGGCGACCTCGTCGCGTAAGGCGTCATACAAGCCGGCTTCATATGCCGCGGCTATCTCGTCGCGGCGGGGCGCCAGATGAGGATGCCATGTCGTGATGAGATTGGCGATGACGATGTTGTTCGCGCCGGTCATAGCGGCGATCTCGCGGGCGCCGAAGGGGACGCCCAGCCCGGCGAAGAGCTTGGCGTCGGCCCGGTGGTAGCCGGGCTCGCTGTCGATCAACACGCCGTCCATATCAAAGAGAATGGCTTTCATACATTTACCTTCTTTCGCGGCTGCCGTCGGCCTAAGCGCGGCTCGTCTCAGTCCACAGAAGACATTGTATACCAAACCGGAGAATCATGCAAAACGGAAGCCGAGGGAAGAAGGGGCCCGGGGGCATGGTTATATATGCGATGGATTGAGCGGCTTCGTCAGCCAGATAAGAAATCGCAAGCCTGGCAAATCCGTAGGCGTGACACGATGTCGCGCCAGACGGAATCGCGACATGGACGTCGCGTTGGAGTCGGTAGGAGTTGCATCGAACGATTACTATATCTGGCCGGAGTCGTGAACTATCGCATATATAGCCATGCCTCCGGGTCCCTTCTTCCCTCGGCTAGCGGCAAAACTACAACGGAAGCCGCGCGCTGGGCGCGGCTTCCGTAGCTTAGGGGAACGCCGGGTATAACAGGCATACGGCAAACCCCTTATATAAACCGCGGGGCAAATGGGTCGGCAGGAGTGGAAATTGTTGACACACTTGCCCCGGCGAGCTGTACCCCGGCGCAAACCGGTACTCGCATAACGACGTCAAACCATACCGTATTTATCCCCGCCGACGTGGTCGGGGATGAAGGCCCGGCGGCTTCCCGCTAAAGCGGCGCCGCGCCGCGCCTCCACCGGCGGAGCCTCTTCCGCCGGGAGCTGCTTCATGCCGGATTTGCCTGTACCCTTCAAGGTGAAGCGGGAGACCAGCTCCTGGAGCAGGGTGGACTGGGCGTCCATCTCTTCCGAAGCGGCCGCGCTTTCTTCGGCGGTGGCGGCGTTTTGCTGTACCACCTGCGCCACTTGGTCGATGCCGATATTGATCTGCCCGATGCCAAGGGTCTGCTCCTCCGACGCCCTGGCGATCTCCCTGATCAGGCTGCTGCTCTCTGTGATGCCGGATACGATCTCCGCCAGGCTAGCCGCAGTCTCGTTGGCGATCTTGTCGCCCAGCTCGGCTTTCGACTTCGCGTTCTCGATCATTGTCCCCGTCTCTTTGGCGGCTTCCGCGCTCTTTGACGCCAGGCTCCGGACCTCTTCCGCCACTACGGCAAAGCCCCTGCCGTACTCTCCGGCCCTGGCTGCCTCCACCGCCGCGTTGAGGGCGAGGATATTCGTCTGGAAGGCGATGTCGTCGATGACTTTGATGATCTTGCTGATGTTTTGGCTGGCGTGGCTGATCTCCTGTACGGCGGAAATCATTTCATCCATTTGCCGGCTGCCGTTTTCGGCATTCTGGATGATCTCATCCGCCAGCTTGGCGGACTTGTCGGCGATGTCCGCGTTTTCCCTTGTCTTCTCGGTGAGCACCGCGATGGAGCTGGAAAATTCCTGCATGCTGGCGGCTTGCTCGGTAGCGCCCTGGGCCATAGATTGGGCGCCCTGCGCGACCTGCTTGGCGCCGGTGGAGACCTGGGTGGAGCTTCCGTGGATCTCGCCAAACATAGCGTTGAGATTGTCCACCATAAGCTTAAGCGACTTGCCCATCGCATCCGCGGCGGACAGGAGCTCCACTTCGACGGTAAGGTCGCCGGAGGCTACGATCTCAAGCTCCCCCGCGACGTCCGCTACATGGCGGACAAAAGCCATGGCGCCCGCTATGCATTGCCCGATTTCGTCCTTGTGTCCGGAATACTTTCTGATGATCTTCGATTCTTCCGGGCTGATGATGAAGTCCCCCGTCATACCGGCTTTCTGCATGAAGGCCGACAAAGGCGCCAGGGGCTTGACGATGCCCATGGGGATGACTACGGCGAAACCGACGCTGATCGCGATGATGAAGACCGAGATAACGACCAGGAGCAGCATAGACCTGTCCGCGCTTGTGCTTACCGCGCGGCTTATCGTGTCGGTGGTGTTTACCGCGAGGTTGATCATTTCATCCACAGAGTTAAAGAGCCCGTCCGCTATGGTAGCCCCGGCGGTGGCGATATCCACCACATCCTGCCTGCGCCCTTCAAGATTAGCCTGGGTGACCGGTATGACGACCTCGTTATGCCACTGCTCCGACAGATCCCTGATATTAGCCACGGCTTCAGCCCGGAAACTCTTCTCGTCGTCGGTGAACTCAGGGTCGCTCCGGATCAGGCCGGCGTATATCTCCAAGCCCTCGTCTATATCCCGGAAGGATTGCTCGATGTATACGGACAGGGCTTGGATATTGCTTTCCGCGCCGCTTAATCCGGTATAGGCGCACATATGGTAAAGGGCGCGCCTTGCCGAGAGGAACTTGTTGTTGATCCTCAGCATGGTGATGATCCTTTGCTGGGGATACTCCAACAGATGGGTATAGTCCCTGTCCGTCGTCATGGAAGACAGGATAGCCAGGACGGCGAGGGCCAATGTCAGGACGATCACTACGCCGAATCCGATAGCGAGCTTATAAAATACTTTCAGGTTTTTCATTTCATACATCACTCCCCTATTACTACTGTAAACTATGGTGTACGGCGAGAGTCAATTATGAATTATTCAAACCGTGAAATTTTCCGATAGACAAAAAAGCAAGGGATCACGCCAAATATGCCGAGTTGATGGAAGCCTGTTTTTCTACGAATTAATGATGAAACCTGAGGGCCGCCCATGAGTTTATGTTGAAAAAATCCAGCCTTTGCGGTAAAATAGAAAGAAAAGCGATCGACGACGACCACAGATCGCGAGGGGCGGATATCGATGACACAAACCGGCTTATTCTCCATATCCGAGTTCGCGCGGTACTCGCGGACCACGAGAGATACCCTGCTGCACTACGACAGCATTGGGCTCCTTTCCCCCAGGGCGCGGGGGGATAACAACTATCGCTATTATTCCAGCCGCCAGCTGGCCGGGGTCAACCTGATACGGACGATGCAGGGGCTTGGGATGACCTTGACGGAGATCACCGACCTGAAGGACAACCGTACGCCGGAGATAGTGGAAAAACTATTTGAGCAGCAAATCGAGAAGATCGACGAAAGGATAGACAACTGGATCCGGGCAAGGAAGCTATTATTCACGCTGAAAAAGTCTATCGAATCAACGATAGACGTGGATGAAAAAGAGATATCGATCAAGTTCCTGCCGGCGGAAGCCATCGTGCTTGGGGATCTGAACGACTACAGCCGGGGCAGGGACGACTATGACGCGCTGCTCAGCTTCTACCAGGGGATCAACAGGAAGTACCCGGATATCGACATGAACTACCCTGTGTGGGGCTTTTTCTCCGAGGAGCGGGTGAAAAAGGGCGATTGGGTATGGCCGGATCGCTTCTATTTAAACTACCCCGAGGGGCATGACAGGAAGCCGGCGGCTTTGTACGCCATCGGCTACACCAGGGGAGGGTACGGGCAGAATGGCGCGCTGTATGAGCGTATGCTTGCCCACATCGACCGAAACGGCTTCGAGATATGCGGCGACGCCTTTGAGGAGTATCCCCTGAACGAGGTTTGCGTATCCGACCCGGACAACTATCTCATCCGGCTGATGATCGTCGTGCGTGAAAAAAGATAATTTAGATCCTGTCCAGCTCGAAAGCTTTCAGCCCGATGAGCAGCTTCATGCGGACGTCGGCGTCGCCCAGGGACACATCGAGGATATCCTCGATTTTCCGCACATGGTATAAGACTGTGTTTCGGTGCATATGCAGGCGCTCGCCGGCGCTGGTGGCGTTGCGCTCATTTTCCAGATACGCCGCCAGGGTCTCAAGCAGGTTGGCGCTGTGCTTCTCGTCATGGAGCTTCAGGGAGTTGATGGCCCAGAAGGCGAAGCTGTTGGTAAATACCCCCGGCAGGGAGTCGATGCCGTTGGCGATGAGGTGGTTCAGGTAGAAGTCCTCGTAATGGTAGAAACGAAAGGAGCCCTCCTCCTTCCTCGCCAGCCGGAGCCGCTCGCCGGTGAGCACCGCCGCGTGGGCCTGCCCGTAAGCCACAGCCATGTCCCAGAGGCTGCCAAACTCATTGCTGACGCCGCAGTTGCAGTTGAGCTCGCCGAATAAGCCCGCTATCTGCTTAGTCCTGCGGCGCCTTTCGTCCCCGGATCCCGAAAGGCGGCAAAGGATCAGGATATCCCGGCTGTAGACGGTGGTGTCCGCGTTGGCCAGGCGCAGAGACAGGTCGTGAGCCAGCCTGGGGGCGGGGATATTCAGTATGTCGTTGAATACGATGAGATTCAGCTCGAATCGCCCTTCAAAAGGCAGATTCAGCGAATTAGCCCGCAACCTCGCCTCGTCCTCGCTGAGGATAGTCTTGCCAATGAGCTCGCTGATGAAAAACTCCAGCTGCCTTGGTTTCGCGAACTGGGGGCGCTCCTTTTCCAAATAATAGGTTATGTAGCGGATCAGCAGCTGGTATAATTCCTCGATGGCGTCCGAATAGCTCTTGTTACAGCACACCATGACGACGATGGCAAAAAAGGCGTCGTTGTACTTATACACCTTCTTTACCGTGTCGTATTTGCTGATCACCATGTCCCGGCTGACGATGAGCTCGTTTTCGTCCGCGGTCTCATACTGCTCGATGCGGCGGTACTTCAGGAAGCGGCGTATGGTCTCCTCGGGGTGGTAGCCGTTCTCCATGAGCCGCTGGGTCGTCTCGTCGTCGGCGTCGATGTTTTTGGTAGCCGCCAGCAGATTGAAAGATTCGTCCTGCACGGAGATGTGGTTGCCGATAATGGGCTCGCACAGGTTCATCAAATCCTGCAAGCCGCGGTTAGCCAGGACGGACTCCTGCATCAGCTGCACCCAGTCTTGCAGCCGGGCAAACACATAACGCACGCCGTTTAGCAGTTCCCGCTGATCCATGTTTTTGTTGATGATGAATATGTTTTTCAGGAAATCCCCGGTCTCGGACTCGTCCTGCCGCCGATCCCGGACGCATAGATAGTACTGGTCGTCCCCCTTCGGCGCGAAGAGGGCTTCGGACAGCTTCGCGATGAGCAGTATCTGCCCGGGCGTGTGGGGGCTGCCGGGGATGTAGAGCTCGAAGCCAGCGAAAGCGGGATTTCTCCTGTGGGGGGATTCCAGCTCCACGCCCAGTTCCGACAAGAGCAAGCCGAGGGAGATATTCATCGGGCAGCCACCTCCATGGATCGTAAGCGGGGTTGGATCGGTATACTGATGCGGCTACTGTTGCATCCTACAAAAACCCAGCCCATTATTAGCGCGAAAGTCAATGATAATTGTATGTTTGAGACAATTCTTTGGGGAAAAGGCGCGCCGGGAAGCGCGAAAACGAGGTGCTTTGTCAAAAACGCTAATGCCGCGGATAAATATTCGGGATAGCGGACGTTGAAGGCCGGGGCGTACATATGCGAAACTTATGGAAACCGCGGATTAATGTTGTGAATGATAAAATGATATGACAAAGGGGGGCGCATTGTCAAGAATGCTAAACGATACGAGGACGGCTTCATCTACCCCCAGGGACAATTTTCTGCGCCTTGTGCGAAATCAGGGCCCCGGTTGGATCGGCGACCCATTCCCCTGCTTCAACTGCGACGAAGCGAGCGGCGTGCCTTATCTGCTGGACGCCACAGCTCTGGCCCACCGGCGCACCGGGAAAGGCAAGGTAGGCGTGCCGGACGCCTGGGGCGTGATCTGGGACTGGCCGGAGGATCAGCCAGGGCCCGTGCCAAACCACCTGGGCGGCAATATCGTGGTCAAGGACGTCACCAGCTGGCGGGAGTTCTTCGACTTTCCGGATCTGGACCATCTGGACTGGACGGGCGCCGACGCTATGTGCGCGAAGCTGGACCGGGAAACCAAACTGGTCATGGCCCAGTCCCCCAGGGGGCTATTTGAGTTTTCCCACGCGCTGATGGGGTTTCAGGAAGCCTTGGAAAATTATTTGCTGGAGCCGGAGGACATGTACGAAATGCTGTCCGCCTATACCGACTGGAAGATCAAGGCAGCCGGGCTATGTATCGATCATATGAAGCCCGACATTATGGTCAATTTCGACGACTGGGGCGCCAAGACCCAAATGCTTCTGCCGCCCCGCACCTGGCGGGAGATACTCAAGCCGCTGTATATGAAATTCTTCGGCTATATCCGCTCCCGGGGAGTCATCGTCATGAATCACTGCGACTGCTATGCCCAGGATATATGCGAGGATATGGTGGAAGTGGGCATAGACGTATGGCAGGGCGTGACGCCGGAGAACGACGTCGTCTCCATAGTCGAGCGCACCGGCGGGAAGCTGCTGCTCTTCGGCGGGATAGACATGCCGGCCATCGACTATCCGGGCGTGGATGAGGAAACGATCCGCGCCCACATACGCGCCAAGATCGACGAGTACGCCCCCACCGGGCGGTATCTACCTATTTTTTCGTCCTGGATGCCCATCCATGATTTCGTGCGCGGGGTCGCCTGCGATGAGATGGAGAAGCACGGCGCCCTTTTCCGCGCCCGCTGACGGGGCGTGGGAAACGCCCATGAGGCGTGGAAGTTGCGGCGGCGGCTCGCTTTTGGTATGATTGGGGCGCAGCCAGAAACAAAACAGACAACAAAGTTGCGCGGTATGTTTTGCTTCTGACGGGACAAACAAGAGGGGTGATCGGATTGAAGTACCCTAAGTTTATGACCATGATCAATAAAGCCTGCGGCTATATATCCGGGGCCATCATCCTCGGCGCGTCGTTTCTGGCGGTGATGGAATCTATCCTGCGGAAGGTATTTCTGTCGCCCACCAGATGGTCCCTGAACCTCACTCAGGGCGTATTCATCTGGGCGGCTTTCCTGGGGGCGTCCTGGGCGCTCCAGGAGGTGGGGCACGTATCCATCGACATGATCCGCGACGTGATCGACAAGCATACGAAAGGGGCCGGGCGTATGCCCCGCAGGATCATCGCCATATGCAGCTATCTGGCCTGCGGCTTCGTGCTCTTCGTCATGCTCCGCGCTGGCTGGAACCTCAGCCTGCGGGCGATACAATTTAACGAATACGCCGCCTATAATTTTAAATTCCCGAAAATCATCTCCTATTCCGCCATCGTCACCGGCACGGTCCTGATGCTCCTGACCATCGTATTCATCATCCTGGACCTCATCAAAGGCAACGACAAGTATCTGGCTTAAGCAAAGCGGGAGAAAGGGAGCGGAATGATCCGCCCCGGCTGAATCAAGGGGGAAAGCTTATGAGCAACGCTCTTATCCTAATTATATTTTTCGCTATCATGCTCTCTACACTCTTTCTGGGCACGCCGGTGTCTTTTTCCCTGGGTTTCGCCGGAGTGCTGGGCGTCATCCTCTGGGTGGGCTCGGCCAGGCTGAGCCAGATCGGGGTGATCACCTATACCCAGGGCACCCACATGAACCAGCTCATCTTGCCGATGTTCATCATGATGTCGGAGTTCCTGTCCAACGGCGGGGTAGCGGAAAATATATTTACCGTCCTGAATAAGAGCGTCGGCAAGCTCAAGGGCGGGCTCGCCATCGCCACAACCATCGCCTGCACAATATTTGCGGCTTTGTGCGGTTCGTCGCCGGCTACCGCCGCTTCCATCGGTAAGATCTCCATCCAGGAGATGACCAAGCGCGGGTACTCCCCGGAGTTCGCCGTAGGCACCGTGGCGGCGGGGGGTACCTTGGGCATCATGATCCCGCCTTCCCTTACTTTCTGTATATATGCCGCCATTACGGAGAACAGTATCGTCCAGCTCTTCATGGCGGGGGTCGTGCCGGGGCTCATGCTGTCCGCTCTGATCATCCTCAGCATCGTCGTCCGGGTCAGGCTGAACCCCGGGCTGATCAACTACGCGCCGGAGGGCGGCGGGTCTGCGGGCAGGGCCATGGACGCCGCCGGGGCGAAGGAAGTAGTGGAGGCGATACAGGCGGCAGCCAGGGAAGGGTCCGGGGCAGCGACCACCACCGCGAACGGAGGGGAAGCGGCGAGTGGGAAGGGGAAAGAACCTACATTCCTGACCATACTGCCGGCTCTGGCGCTCATCTTCATCGTCCTGGGCTCCATGTACTTCGGCTTCGCTACGCCGGTGGAGGCCGCGGGCTACGGCGTCGTGGGCGCCTTCCTGATCATTGTATTTCAACGCAAGCTGACCCTGAAGATGTTTTCGCAGACGATAACAAGCGCGGCGAAGACGGGGGCCATGATGATCTTTCTCATCATCTGCGGTACGTTTATGACCTTCGTCGTCTCCTACCTGGGCATACCTCAGGAGATATCCGCGACAATCGCGAACAGCGGCCTGAACCGTTATGTGGTACTTCTGCTGATGTACGCCCTATGGTTCATCCTGGGCGCCCTTATGGATCCCACAAGCATGGTGCTCCTCACTATCCCCTTCCTGTACAGGACCCTCATGATGCTGGAGTTCAACCCATTGTGGGTGGGCGTCGCGCTGGTTCTGGGCTCGCAGATCGCTATGATCACGCCCCCCGTGGGCATGAACCTTTTTGTGCTGAAGGCGAACACGGGCTTGCCCATGAATACGGTCATCAAGGGGGCCGTGCCTTATGTGCTGATCCTGTTATTCGGCTTGGCGCTGATCACCGTATTTCCCGGCATCGCCACCTGGCTGCCTTCGCGGATGTTCTGATACGGGCTTCGCTTGCGGAGCGAAAATCGCGCCGCCGGACTCTTTGGGGGAAGGCGTGCGATTGATATAGAATAGGCAACAAAAACAACACAGTTACGCAGTATTTAAGGAGGAATTGATCAATGAAGAAGACAATTTGTATGTTACTCGTGTCGGTTCTGCTGTTCTCGCTCGCGGCATGCGGAGGGTCTAACGCGAGCGCCCCGCCCGCGGCTACGACCCCGCCGGCAAGCACGACGCCCGCAACGACGACGCCTTCGACGCCGGCGCCCGCCGCGCCCGCTACCGCCTGGAATCCGGACAACATCCGCTCCCAGTCCTTCATCCTTGGCCACGGCCAGGGTGAGACGAGCCAGGTGGGCGCGCAGTATCATGAATTCGCCCTCGCCGTGGAAGAGCTTTCCGGCGGCAAGATGAAAGTCGAAGAGCGCATCGCGGGCACCCTGGTGACCGATACCGAGACCCTGGACGCCATACTGGATAGCGTCATCGACTTTGCCCACAGCATGGGCTCCTACGTCACCGGCTTAGTCACCGATCTGTCGCCACTGACCATCGCCGGATACTACGGCGGCGATGACTGGAACAGCTTCGCGGACGGCATCTTTGACCTGGTCTCTGACATCTACGGCGACTACAATATCAAATACGTCGCCCCCCTGTATCAGGGCAACTCCTATATCGCCTGCACCCAAAGGCAGATCAAGGTTCCCGGCGACGTGACCGGGCTGACTTTCCGCGCCTCCGGTACCTGGGTCTCCAAGACCGTAGACGCCTGGGGCGGCGCGGCGGTGACCATCGGCCTGGCCGATCTGGCGGACTCCTTCTCCAAGAACGCCGTACAGGGCGTGGCTACAGGTATGAATATCATCGTCCCCTTTAAGATCTACGAAGTCGCGAAGTACATCACCTTTACGTCCATTTCCGAAGGTTTCGCGGCGCTGCTGATGAGCGGCGACACATGGGCCCGGCTGAACGCGGACGAGCAGGCTGTCATCATGGAAGCGGGAAAGATATTCCAAAGGAAAGCCTACGACATCGCCATCGAGAATATTGGCGTATATGAGGATACCATCAACAGCGAAGGCAAAAACGAAGTATACACCCTCAATGCCGCCGAGCAGAAGCAGTTCATCGAACGGGCGTATAGCGTGTATAATGAGATGGAGGGCGAGTTGGGCCCGAAAGGCCTCGAACTCATCGGCATCCTGAAGAGAATCAACGGCATCGGTTAAATAAAAGCACAAAGGGGACGGTTCTTTTGTGTTTTGTGAAAAACACAAAAGAACCGTCCCCTTTGTGCTGGAAATAGTGTATAATGTCCGATAGGAATATAGCTAGGGAGGAAGACAAAATGGCATTTTGCACAAATTGCGGCGCCAAGGTAGATGATGGCGTGAAGTTTTGCACATCCTGCGGACAGGCTTTAGCGCCGGAGGCAGCCGCCGGAGAGGCCGCGGCGTCTCAGCAGGAGGCGGAAGAGCAGCCGAAGCCCGCGGGGCAGCAAGCCCAGCAGATACAGGAAAGCGTGCAGCAGGGCGTCCAGCAGGGGGTGGAGTTCCTGAATCAGGTAGCGAAAAATGTAGCGGACGTCACAGAAGAAATGGACCCGGCTGATATCGAGAAGAACAAGACCATGGGAGGGCTGGCGTACATCCTTTTCTTCCTGCCGATGATCTCCTGCCCGGATTCCAAGTATGCGCATTTCCACGCGAATCAGGGGCTCCTGCTCTTGATCCTGGTAGTAGCGGCAAATGTCGTCAGCAGGATGCTTTACGCCGTCCTACGCGGGGGTTTGAGAGGATTCGCGTCGCTACTGTCCTCGGTGCTCTTCCTCGCCGTAGCGGCCATTGCCGTCATCGGGCTGATCAACGGCTTCACCGGTAAAGCGAAGGAATTACCTGTCATCGGAAAATACAGGCTACTTAAGTAAAAGAAGATAACGCCATGCCCCGGATCATCATTGGGGGCGAGGTCACAAAAGTCCAGGCCGTCGTTATCGAAAACGCCGCAAACATCACCTTGACGAATGAGGGTGAGGTTTGCGGCGCTATTTATCACGCTTTATTTTTTTCTTTTCATCAGGATATTTTTTTCAGCTTCAAGCCACTTTTCAAATTTTGTTTGACTGAGGATCGCGGGCCAAATACAAATGAGAAAAGTAGGGGTGGTCGTGAAAGCAGAAGCGTGGCCCGTCCATACGCCGATGACGGCGCTGGCGATCACTACCACGGCGAATATTACTACGACCAGGATGAGCCGCTTCTTCATCTTCTTTGCCTCTGCTGTTTGAAAATATTCTTGCTGCAGCTCTCTTTGCCGCTCTTTGGGCAGCTCTCTGTAAAACAATGGAGTGTTGTCGGCGCTATTCTCTTCCATGTTTTTCCCCCTTCTCAATATGTATACCCGTCCTATCTGTCGGCGCTTTGTCCCCCATTACCAGTCACAGGCTTTGCAGCTCGGGCCATACCCGCTTGAATTCCGATGGGATATCGATCTTCTGCGGGCAGTGGGCTGAGCAATTGCCGCATTCGGTGCAATCAGAGGGCGTCGCCCTCATGCCCCAGCGCCCGCCTGGGGTAAGCCGGCGCTTGACCGCGTCGCTGAATCCCCATACTTTATGCAGTATGTAGAGCTGGAAAATCCGCCCCGGCTGTATCCCCTGCGGGCACACGGCGCAATACATGCACCCAGAGCAGTACAGGTCGTTGAGCTCCTGTATCGCCGCGCTTTTTTCGATGAGGATCTGCCGTTCGCGCGCCGACACAGAATCGGCGCCTTCCGCCAGCCGTACATTCTCCTCAAGCTGAGCCATGGTTGTCATGCCGGAGAGAGCGACGTCGACGGCCGGGAAGCTCCACACGAAGCGCAGGCCTATCTCCGCGGCGGAAGAGGCGTCGGATCTCATCCTCTCCAGGAAAGCGCTGCCCCCCGCGGGGATATTTCCGCCCATCAGGGGCCCCATCACTGCCGTCCCTATCCCCTTAGACTTGGCGTAGGAAAAGAACTCCTCGTTTTTGCGGTCGACAAGATTATATTGCCCCAATATACTGGAAAAGGCGCCCGTATCGATCAGCTCGGGCATCTTGTCGGGATCGCCGTGGAAGGAGAACGACAGGTGACGGATTTGCCCCTTTGCCTTAGCCCTTTCCGCAGCGTCAACCAGCTTGAGGGGGAGGATCTTCTCCTTCCATGACGCGTAGGTCATGGCGTGGAAATGGTGGAAGTCCAGGTAGTCGACGCCCATCTGCTCTAGGGTACGCTCAAGATAGGCGTCGAAATCCTCCGTCTTATGCACTTCAAACAGCGGCACTTTTGAAGAGATGAGCACCTTGTCCCGTACGGGCCTCAGCGCGTCGCCGTATACCCGGTTGCCGTCTTCGTTGTTATAAAACCAGGCGGTGTCGAAAAAATTGATACCCAGATCCACCGCTCTTCGCAGCAGCGGTATCGCCAGTTCGTCGTTCACCACCTCTACCCCGTCCTTATTGGTCATGGGTAAATGTATGCCGCCAAATCCTAACGCGGATACCTTTAGTCCGGTATTGCCAAAGTCCCGATAAATCATATCGCCATTCCCTCCATACTATTCGCTGATTCCCTGTTATCATACTACATCTGCCCGTTACCCGAAAGTTTTTATTATTATTCCCTTGACCTGTCTATAGCTTTATAGTTTATACTCATAAAACAGGGGGAGAAAAATGTACACGATCCGGAACTTATGTGAGAGGTCAGGGCTCTCGCGCACAGCGCTACTATACTATGAATCCATAGGGCTACTTCGGGCGGAAGCGCGCAGCGAGTCGAACTACCGCTTGTACTCGGATGATTCGGCGGAGCGCCTGGAGAAGATTTGCACCTACCGCGACGCAGGGGTTCCCCTTGCGGATATCGTGCAGATTCTAAGCTATGAAAGCAGCGAAGAACGGGAGATCCTGGAGAGGACGCTCCATATGCTCAATCATAAAGCGAAAGAGATCAAAGAGAGCCAGGAGAAAATCGCCTCGCTGCTTCACCAGGCGCCAAGCGTAGACTCTCCGCTCTCAGGCGTCGACGTCAGGACGATTTTGGCGTCCCTTGCCCCCCTCGGTATCGGCGAGGAAGTGTTTCTTCAAATACATGGAGCGATTGAGCATAGCTCGCCCGAAGGCCATCAGTCGTTAATGAAGTTCCTGGGCTTCAGCGAAGATGAAATCAATCGCGTCATGTCCGGCACACGAAAAAAGAGTATGGAGGTTAAGCAGAATGATCAAAAGAAAACTTAAGGACAATGAGTTTCGGCTCATGCAAGGTTTTATGAAATTGGCTGACCATGTGTATCCCCATGTACAGGCGAGAAGCGAGGCGTTCGGTATGGAGCCGGGGCAGACCGTGGTGGACTATGGCTGCGGCCCCGGTCGCTACACAGTCGAAATGGCGCGGATCGTCGGGGCAGGCGGCAAGGTGGTCGCCGTAGACTTGGTGGAAATGGCTTTGGAAGAAACACAAAGAAAGCTGGACGCGGGCGGTTTCCACAACTGCGAACTAAAGCTGGCGCACGGCTATGATTCCGGTATTGAGGACAATACAGCCGACGTCGTATTTGCGATAGATATGTTTCATCATATATCCGATGCGAATGCCTTCCTGAGAGAAGTCTATCGCATCGCTAAACCCGACGGGTTGTTGACCCTATCCGGGGGTCATATGACTCGAAAAACCGTTAAAGCAAAGATCGCGGCGTCCGGGATTTGGGATATAGCGGAGGAGCGCAGAGAGTATATCGCATACAAAAAGCGGGAAGGGCTTGGGTGAGACAGCAGCCAGAATAATCGCCGACCATTGATACCATTAGCGTTTCTTCATCGAATATGATAGAATAACCATCAAGCGCACAATGTATGCGGATATTATATGGAATAGATTACCGGAGGTTTGCTCATGAAAAGGCTTATAGCAATCACACTCGTATTGGCTCTGGTCTTCTCCCTCGCCGCCTGCGGCGGCGGAAGCAGCGGCAGCAACGACAGCAGTAGCAACAGCAGCGGCAGCACGCCGCCCGCAAGTTCGTCCGGCAGCAGCAATAGTAGCGTGCCGCCCGCAAGTTCGTCCGGCAGCAGCAATAGCAGCACGCCGCCCGCAAGCACGCCCAGTGGCAGCGCAGGCACGCCAGCCGCGCCCCCGGCTTCGGCTGGCGAGAGTGGCGCGCCCGGCAGCGGCGCTACAGACGTAGCCGGGGGTAGCAGTAGCGGCGCACCCGACAGCGGCGCTACAGACGAAGCAGGTGGCAGCAGTAGCGGCAGCGATAGCGGCGTATCCGGGCAGGCTATGGCCTCTCTCATCGGGTGGATGTCGGAAGGCAAATTCAGCTTTGACTTCACCATGACGATAGAAAGCGCGGAGGGAAAAATGGAATCCGCAGGCAGTATAGCGTCTGAGGATGGGAAGTCGGCGATGACGGTGGAAATATCCATATTGGGTATGGCTATAAGACAGCGGATAGTGATGAAAGATGGCAAAGCTTATATGATCGACGACGGAAATAAGAGCTATATGGAAATGCCTTTAGACGAGGTCGACGACGTGATGACCGATTTTGCCGACCTTACGCTGACCGGTACCGGTACGGGGGAGATCAACGGCAGGGCGCTGCCTTATGAGGATTACCTGCAAGCCGACTCCGGCGAAACCATTCGGTTCTATCTGGACGGCAGCCAGGTCTATGGTATAGAAACCGTCGCTGCCGGTTCGAAAAACATCATGATCATCACAAACGCGAAAAACAGCGCGCCGCCAGCAGCGTTCGACATCCCTGCGGATTACAAAGAAGGCGCGCCTGGTCTGGGCGGTATGGCTGGAATTAATCTTGAGGAGCTCTTTCCGGACGATTTCGACCTGTCCGACTTGCTGGAAGGATTTGAGATGCCCGAAGGCTTCGAAATGCCTGATAACCTCGGTGAAATGCTCAAAACCTCGAAGAAATGATGGAAGGAAGCTGAAAATCGGATCAAGCCGTTGAATCTGGATTTATCACGATTGGCGCTGCGATCGAAGATGTATTCGCAGAGAAGATCATAACGTCACTTATTCAGACGGGCACTCCAACAGTCAACCTTAGCGTTAACCGCATCAAGCCAATCTGTAGATGACGATATTTCAGATACCGCATCAATTATTGAGCTATACAAGTCATGCAAATTACCATACTCTCTATGCTGTATGAGCAGAGTTTGATACTTGACTTGTGTGTTACTGTCCCATGCAGAACCATCGAGTAAGTCAATAACTCTAAGAAACCCCATTAACCTCTCAGGATTTCTTAGAGTCGTGGTAACAGACCAGGGCTTTTTCATAATTATCTCCAGTATAATCTCAATAATTGACGATCAAAACTTCGTCAGCGGTTTTTGTCTTGTCTTTTGTCTGGTAATTTGAGTTGGAATAGTTGTAATTCAAATGGATAGTCCGATAGTTCCGCTGGCTCAACCACTCCGCTAGGATCGCATTCGTTTTACCCTTGCTACTTAAAACATTTGATAATGCAAACTTAATATTCCGCTCATTCAGCTTGTCAAGCGCGTCGAGTAAATCACGTTCGCATAACTCGTTCCACCCGTCCTGTTCATTGTAGGTCGCGCAAGTAATCAGATATGGCGGGTCACAGTAGACAAGGCTGTTTTCGGTCAACGTGGTTGTGTCAATTTCGCGGAAATCCACACAGGAAAAGGTGTTGTTTCCCTCGCACAAACGGTCAATAAAAACGCACAGTTTTGACTTCATCTTGTCGTTGAAATCGCGCTTGCCGACCGGGAGATTGAACTTGCCCTTCGAGTTAAAGCGGATTTGGTTATTAAACGCAAATACTATCAAAACATACAGCATTATATAATAATCGTAGTCCTCGTTTTTCTTGTTGAAGTCCTCGCGAAGCCGCAAAAACGGTTCGCGGTTGTAATTACCTAGTCCCGAAGAGCTTTCGCATCCGTAAAAGGCGTATCTGTTTTCTGTAGAACGCGAAAGGCCGTACTTCTCAATAACGCCGTCAATCCTTTTCAGTATTGTATTCTTGCCGAGATAACGGCGGTTGTTGATGTAGGTTGTCTTTACAGCGGATCCGGGGGTCAGGTCGGGTATAGTAGGCGTATATGAAATCGCTTGCTCCACAACCGGCAACGCGCTCACCTCCGTTCGCTTATGTGCTTTGCCTGCGTTCTACTTCCATAATGTCATCAACTTGTTGTAGCTGATAGTGGGCATCTATTCGCCTCGGCTCTATATATGGTGCTAGTATAGCAGAAGAGTTACCGAAAATCAACAAAATAACAT
>Ga0082212_10003847_pt1 | contig 21098 bp, 21 predicted proteins | sample TergutNt197P3_FD_71548 | JGI IMG/M metagenome (GOLD analysis project Ga0082212, IMG submission 71548) | Neocapritermes taracua P3 segment gut microbial communities from Petit-Saut dam, French Guiana - Nt197 P3 | ecosystem: Host-associated > Arthropoda: Insects > Digestive system > Gut ... | reverse complement strand
TCACCTTCATTATCATTTCAGAGCAGCCGTATACCTCTTCCGGCGTCGCCAGCATTTTTGCTCCTGCTCTGATATACTCGTCGTCTGTAAAGCCGCTGCCCTCGCCGGCGTTCTTCTCTATATACACCGTATGTCCGGCGTCAACAAGGCTCATGACGCCGGACGGCAGCATGGAAACCCTGTTTTCGTTTTCCTTTATCTCTTTCGGTATGCCTACTATCATTTTTTGCCTCCTGACTCACTACACAAGCGGACGCTCCTCTTGTGCTGCCGGCTTTTCCCTAATTTTCTGAATGGCTTATTATACCGAAGCCCGACTATTTAATCAACGGGAAATTACCTGTAAGTTTTACAAAGATTATTCCGCTTGTTATTCATTTGCATTGCAGATTTCACAATCCGACGTGTCAATCCGGTACCGGTGAGGAAGACGCTTGTTTTGTCTTTCGAGCGCAAAGGCCTGAACATTTATAGTCTGACGTTGATTCCGTTTTCATGAAGGGCATTTTTCAGGTCGGGGATAGTAACCTCGCCGAAATGGAAAATCGACGCGGCCAGCCCCGCGTCAACTTTCGGCAGCGCTTTGAACAGCGTGATAAAGTCGTCAATACCACCGGCGCCGCCGGACGCAATGACCGGGACCGAAACCGCGTTGCATACGGCTTCAAGCATTGGAATATCAAACCCGCCCTTGACTCCATCCGTGTCTATGCTGTTGACCACAAGTTCTCCCGCGCCCAAGGCCACACCGCGCTTGATCCACTCAATAGCTTCGAGTTTCGTATCTTCCCTGCCGCCTTTTGCGAAAACACGAAACTCACCTCCGGCGCGTTTGACGTCGACCGACAGCACTACGCACTGGCTGCCGTATTTTCGCGCGGCGTCTGCAATGAGCCGCGGGTCTTTTATCGCGCCGGAATTCACGCTTACCTTGTCGGCCCCGCATTTTAGTACCCTGTCAAAATCTTCAGGCGCGTTGATCCCGCCTCCGACTGTCAGCGGGATAAAGATGCATTCGGCAACTTGCCTGAGGACGTCGGTGAACAGCTTGCGGCCATCGCTGGAGGCTGTTATATCATAAAAAACCAGTTCGTCGGCTCCGCTTTCACTGTATAGTTTTCCAAGTTCGACAGGCGAAGAGACGTCGTTAAGTCCAAGGAAGTTGACTCCTTTGACGACGCGGCCGTCCTTAACGTCGAGGCACGGGATGATTCGTTTGGTTATCATATTTCTGTTCTCTACTCTCCGCCGGCCGCCGCCACAGCTTCCTTCAGGTCCACCTTTCCCGTATAAAGGGCTTTGCCGAGAATCGCGCCGTCCATCCCAAGCACTGCAAGTGCTTTTATTTCCTCAATCGATGAAATCCCCCCGGACGCGATAAGCTTTGCCTTTAGTGATGAGCGCAGCAAACGGTACAACTCAATGTTTGAGCCGCCGAGCAGGCCGTCTTTGGATATATCCGTGCATATCACCGTTTGCACTCCCGCGCGCTCGACGGCGCGGCAGAACCCGAGCGCGTCCTGTTCAGACAGTTCAGTCCAGCCTCTTATCGCAACAAAGCCGTCCCTGACGTCGGCTGAGACAGCGATCGCGTCGCCGTAAATGCCTGTCATATCCCGGAGAAACCCCGGTTCCGATACTGCAGCTGTACCCAGGATCACCCTCCGCACTCCGGTGCTCAGGTATTTCTCAATATCGCTTTTTGTACGTATCCCTCCGCCGACCTGGACCTCCAGGGCGGATTCAGCGACGATGCGCCTGATGATCCCGAAATTCACCGGTTTTCCGTCGCGCGCGCCCTCAAGGTCTATTACGTGCGCGGCGGCCGCTCCGGCTTCTTTAAATCCGAGCGCCACAGTGGCCGGGTCGTCATTGTAAACCGTCATCTGCGCGTAGTTGCCCCGCGTCAGGCGGACGGCCCTGCCTTCTACAATATCAATTGCGGGAAAAATGGTCATATAATGCCCTCCGGCTAATAAATAGCGAATGCGCGCAGGATATTGAGTCCGGCTTCACCGCTTTTTTCCGGGTGGAACTGTGTACCGAAAATATTGCCGCTCCCCACGGCTGCCGTCAGCTCCGCCCCGTACTCCGTCGTTGCCGTGACCGAGTCAGCGCAGTTTTCCGCGTGGAACGAGTGAACGAAATACACATGATCGCCTTCGTTTACATATTTGAATAGCGGGGACTTTTCGGTTCCGGTGAGTTTCAGGGCGTTCCAGCCGATATGTGGGATTTTATAGCCGTGCGGAATACGAGGTTTTATCGGCGCAACGACGCCTTGAAGGAGCCCCAGGCCGGTATGCTCTCCGTATTCATAGCTTTTTTCGAACAACATCTGCATCCCCAGGCAGACGCCGAGCAATGGTTTGCCTTTTCGCGCCTCCCCGACTATCAGCGAGTCCATGCCGGTACCGCGCAGCATGGCAGCGGCGTCAGCGAACGCGCCGACTCCCGGCAGGAGCATCTTTTCGCATTTCCTTATGATCGCGCTGTCGCCCGTTATAACCGCGTCATGCCCGATGTATTTCAGCGAGCACCGCAGTGAGAACAGGTTCCCGACGCCATAATCTATGATCGCAATCAACTATGTTTATCCTCCAGCCCCTGACTCCTGTCGGGCGGATATGGAATCCGCCCCTACGAAACGTGCCCCTCGTCTCCTAACTCCTAACCCCTAACTCCTAACCCCTAACTCCTAACTCCTAACTCCTATATCAGTGTGCCTTTTGTCGACGGTATCTCATCCCTGTACTCGTCGTCGATTTTCACAGCGGCGCGGAGAGCGCGGGCAAGCGCTTTAAAGCACGCTTCGATGATATGATGCGCATTTTTACCGTCGAGCATACGGATATGGACTGTAACGGCGGCTTTTCTCACAAACGCCTGAAGGAACTCCTCAAGGAGCTCCGTGTCCATCGCTCCTATAGCGTGGTCGGGGAGCGTTACGTCGAGGCTCAGATAACTCCTGCCTGATATGTCGACGGCGCAAAGCACTAACGCCTCGTCCATCGGCAGTACGACGTCGCTGTAGCGGCAGATACCGCGCGCATCCCCCAGCGCCCGGGCGAACGCGGTTCCGAGACAGATGCCGATATCTTCAACAGAGTGGTGGGCGTCTACGTGCGTATCGCCAATACAGCTTATCTCAAGGTCGAACTTGCCGTGCCGCGCAAAGAGTTCCAGCATATGGTCGAGAAACCCTACGCCCGAGTTTATGATGCTTTTACCGGAGCCGTCGACGTCAAACGCCAGTACTATATCCGTTTCCGCTGTTTTGCGCGTAATTTCGCTTTTTCGCATTGTAACACCTATCCTCTCTTAATCGCTGCTGCTTTCCCCGGACGAACGGCCCCGCGCCCGGGTCGCGTGCAATATCCCGTCAATCGCGATAAGCATCGCGTCCATCTGTTCCCTCGTACCTATCGTTATCCTGAGGTGATCTGAGATCCGCTCCTGATCGAAGTGCCGCACGAGGATGCCCCTTTCTTTCAGCGCGGAGTACAACTCATGTCCGCCCGCTTCCGGGTGTTTTACGAACACAAAATTCGCGCGCGACTCCGTCATCGAAAACCCGAGTTCTTTCATGCGCGTTTCTGTGTATCCGCGCGTACTGACTATCTCGCGCCGCATTTGGCGATAATAACCGTCGTCATCGAGCGCCGCTTCTCCCGCGAGCTGCGTCAGGCGGTTGACGTTGTATGGATTGAAAGAGTATTTCATCTTGTTCAAATCTTCAATAAGCGGGGCCTGTCCGATCGCGTAAGCAAGCCGGGCCCCGGCCATGGACCGGGACTTTGAGTATGTGTGTACTACTACCAAATTGTCGTATTTTTGCGTGAGCTGAACCGCCGATTCCGCGCCGAAATCGACGTACGCTTCGTCGATGAGTACAACATGGTCACGGTTTCCTTGTATGATCTTCTCGACGTCAACCAGCGTTAACGCCACTCCGGTCGGCGCGTTAGGATTAGCGATGACTACGTTCTTCCCGGTCCCTATGTAGTCCGCGACGTCTATAGTCAAGTCGTTTTTCAGTGGTATCCGCTTATAAGGGATCCCAAATAATTCCGCGTAGACAGGGTAGAACCCATAGGTGATATCAGGGAATACCACGCCCCGCGAGTTGTCACAAAACGCCAGGAAAGCAAATGCTAATAGTTCATCGGAACCGTTTCCGAGAATTATGTTTTCGGGTCTCACACTGTAATAACCGGCAAGTTTGCTTATCAGCCGGGTCCCGTCGGGGTTCGGGTACAGGTTAAGTTTTTTAGCCTCGTTTTCACTCAGCGAGGCAATCACTCCGGGCGCCGGCGGGTATGGCGATTCATTCGTGTTAAGTTTGATATACCGCATATCTGCGGGTTGTTCCCCCGGAACATAGGCATTAAGACCGGCCAGGCGCGTGGCGAGAAATCTGCTCATAGGCGCAGCGCCGCCTTGGTTTTCAACTTTCCTCTTTCAAATGTCTGGTCCACGTTCCACCCTTCCTGTCGTCCCTGTTTCTGTATTGTGCATTATTATTTCTTATTTTCCTCTATCCTGCTGATCACAGATCTGGCGTGGGCTGTAAGTCCTTCCGCTTCCGCAAAGCGCACCACGTCTCCGGCGGTTCTCTTCAGCGCATCCCCGGAGTAATATGTGAACGACGATTTTTTTATAAAATCATCGACGGACAGCGGGCTTGAAAACCTCGCCGTTCCGGAGGTCGGGAGAGTATGATTCGGCCCGGCGCAATAGTCGCCGAGGACTTCGGGGGTATTTTCTCCGAGAAACACAGAACCTGCGTTTTGCACCTTATCCAGATACTTGAGCGGTTCAGCAAGAAAAATCTCAAGATGCTCCGGGGCGAGTTCGTTTGATATTTCAAACGCGCGGCCGATCGATTTCACGATTATTATTTTACTGTTTCTGTCGATAGCTTCCAGCGCCGTACTCATACGCGGGAGTTGCCTGACCTGCGCGTCAAGCTGCATACCCACCTGACCGGCAAGTTCCGCGCTGTCTGTTATAAGGGTCGCCGCCGAGTCCTCCCCGTGTTCACATTGCGACAGCATATCTGCCGCAACCAGCGCGGGGTCTGCCCTCCCGTCGGCAATAACAATGATATCGCTCGGGCCGGCTATCATGTCGATACCGACGACGCCGAATACCTGGCGCTTCGCTTCCGCGACATAAGCGTTGCCGGGTCCTGTTATTTTGTCCACTTTTGGAACAGTTTGCGTTCCGTATGCAAAAGCTGCTATCGCCTGCGCTCCGCCGATCGAGAAGACCCTGTCAACGCCCGCTATTTTCGCCGCTGCCAGTATCCCCTTATTGTCTCTGTTGCCTCGTGACGGCGGCGTCGCCATGATTATCTCTCCGACGCCGGCGAGTTTCGCCGGAATGCAGTTCATCAAAACAGACGACGGGTACGCGGCGGTCCCTCCGGGGATGTACACACCGACTTTGCCAAGCGGCAGTATCCGCTGCCCGAGAATGATCCCGTCGCCCGGAGTCATGATAAAGTCGCTGCGTATCTGCCGCCGGTGGAAGCTTTTGATATTTTCCGCAGCGCGTTCCATAACGCCGATGAACTCGCTCCCTACGCCTTCTGCGGCGTCGTCGAGCGCAGACCCGGGCAGTTCAAATCTTTCCAGCTCGCAGCCGTCGAATTTCTCCGTGTATTCCCTCAGCGCGTCGTCGCCGCGTTTTACGACATTTGAGATAATGTCCGCAACGTCAGCAGTGATTCTCCCGGAAGCAGGGCGGCGCTCATTACGCTCCGCTTCGAATTCTTCCGCGTCATATATTTTGATCATCTTGAGTCTCCTGTAATTTCATACCCAGTATAGTAATATAATATTGTGATTCTTGCAAGGTGTTTTCTCATGTTTTGGTTATTATCAAAAGGTTATTGACAATACGAGAGTTTATATTTTATAATTGTTCCCGTGGTGTGGCTGCGCACAAGTTCCTGTTCATCCGATACGGCAGAATATCGGTACCCGTGGCAGTATCAACAGCTTAAGCGTGATTTTTGCAGCAAATTGGGTGATTGTTTCAGATGTCAGTTGTAACTAAAGTATTAAAAATTATTACGCGCATCTTCCTTTACATCAGTTACCTCGCCGTATCTGTTATGGCGGTACTTACTGTAGTTGATGTGGTAAGGCGGTTCATTCTCGGCCTGACCTTGAACGGAGTGGCGGAATACAGCCAGATGCTGCTTATAGTCTGTATGACCGCAATGGCTCACGCGCTGGTGGAAGGCAGGTTTATCGCCGTCCACGTGCTTGTTGACCGTTTCCCGAAAAAACTCAACCTGGCTATTGAGATCTTTATGGGGATCGTCAGTTTCGCGTTCTTTATTCTTGTCGGCGTACAAATGTTTAACCAAATAGGCTTTTCAATTCAAACCAGCCAGGCCTATTTCATGGTCAAGCTGCCGAAATGGCCGATGTATGCCGCTTTGGGCGCGTCGTTCCTTGCGTGCTCCCTGGGTACGGTAGTTTATGTTTATGAGCGGTTGATCAATTATAAAGACCCGAAAGAAAAAACAGTATTTGACGAGGCTCCGGATCTTGCAATATTAGCTCTGTCTGAAAATGACAGCGCGGAAGCGGGAGGGGCGGAACAATGACTCCTGAACTGATCGGTTTGTTGGGTATTGTCATATTGCTGATATTTGTCGCCCTGCGCATGTGGATCGGCGTAGCGATGGGCGTCATCGGGTTTGTCGGCCTGATTATCCTTAAAAACATGACCACCGCCCTGGGGTCTGTAGCGCAGGTCCCCTTTACAAACCTGAATAACTACGCCCTGACCGTAATACCTATGTTTGCGCTCATGGGTATGGTGATCGCGGAAACCAGGATCGGAGTGGACCTTTTTAAAGCTTGCAACGCATGGTTTGGCAGATTCCGCGGCGGGCTGGCCTCCGCGACTGTTGTTGCGTCGGGCTTTCTCGGGGCTATATGCGGCTCACACATGGTTTCAACTGTCATCATGTCCAAAGTAGCGCTGCCGGAAATGAAACGCTACAACTACGAAGAGGGTTTCGCCGCGGCTTCGGTTTCTGTCGGGGCGCCCCTGTCTATCATCATACCGCCCAGCCTGCCCCTTATTATCTATGGCATTATCACCGAGCAGCCTATCAACAAGCTTTTTATGGCAGGAATCATTCCGGGCGTCGTGATGGTGATAGCCTTTTGCCTGCTTATAAGCATCATGAGTAAAATCAAGCCGGAACTTGGCCCGAAAGCCGACGCCGTCCCGCTGAAAGAAAAGATAAAGACGACCGCGGGTATCATACCGGTCGTGATACTGTTCCTGCTGGTTTTCGGCGGTCTTTACCTGAATGTTTTCACCACCACCGAGTCCGGCGCTATCGGCTCCGCGGGCGCCATTATTATTTCTATTATCTACAAATCGATCAACGGCAAAAAGTTCGCGCTTGCGCTGAAAGAAACGGCGCTGACCGTCGGCATGATATTCTCGCTTCTGTTGGGGACCTACATATTCATCCGGTTCATTACGCTGTCCCAGCTGCCCTTTGCCGTTTCCGGCTTTCTGGTCGGTCTCAACGTGTCGATCCCCGTAATGATGGTCGTTCTCGCGCTCATCTATATCATCCTGGGGATGCTTATTCCGGAGATCCCCATGATCATCCTGACGATCCCGATCCTTTTCCCGGCGCTTACGGCGGTCGGGTTCGACCCCATCTGGCTCGGAATCTACGTCGTGCTGATGATGGCGCTCGGCGCGATCACCCCGCCTATAGGCATGGTCGTTTTCATGGTCTCAGGGTTTTCCAAAGTGTCAGTGCCGAAACTGTTCAAGGCAGTTTCACCGTTCATCATCGCGGATCTAATAGTGGTCGTGCTGATGTGTATTTTCCCGATGATGGCTACATGGCTCCCCTCGATGATGAGGTAAAAAACGCGCGTTGTCGCCCTGGCTCTAAATAAGCATAAAAGTGTCTGTTCAGTACCTTGCGCCCGATATACGTCTTCCTCACCGGTCCTGAACAGTTACCATAAAAATAACAACAACAAACTGGAGGAAATGTAAATGAAAAAAGCAGTAATCCGCTCGGTGAGTCTTATCCTTGTGATACTGATGGTAGGTCTCACCTTGTCGTCCTGCGGCGACAAAAAAGCAGACCCCGCGCCGGCAGCGCCCCCGCCTGCTTCAGGAGCTCCGGCTGATTCCGCACCCCCGGCGGCTTCTCCGGGCAGCAGCGGTCAAGTCTTTGTAGTCGACGCTGTGTACGCCGCCGGTGAACCTGTGACGCAAAGCTGGACGGCAGCCCTGAAAGAACTCGAAAAAAGAAGCGACGGAAGGATAAAAGTAAATCACTACTATGCAGGGTCGCTGCTGACTTTCCCTGAGATCCCGATGGGTATGCAAAACGGGACCGGTCATTGGGCGTACCTGCCGACGGTCAACTACGTAGATATTTTCCCCTTAAGCTGCCGCATCCTGCAGCTCCCGTTTATGGGCTTCAGGGATCCTATCGAGGCTTCGGAAATCTTTATGCAGCTTTTTGACGAGTTCCCGGAATTAGCGGAGGAAATGGTACCGTTCAACATGCTTCCTATATCCGTGTCTCCTCTTTGGGGCTACCATCTGCATTTGATCGACAAGAATGAAGTGCGCGTCCCGGCCGACCTCGCCGGCAAGACGATAGTCCCGTACAAACCCGAACTTCAGCCTATGTTTGACAAGTTCAACGTTGCCACCACTTTCATACCTCCGGGACAGATGTATGAGTCTCTTGAAAGGTCTGTCATCGGCGGCTACATCAACTGTTGGGCTTTCGCCAACTGGTTTGGCCTGCACAGTTTTCTCAATCAGCATGTAACAGCCAGCGAAGACGGCTTTTTCCAGGAGTTCTTCATCTATGTCGTGGCCCTCGACCAGTATAATTCCATGCCTGCAGACCTGCAGAAACTCTGGTTCGATTTATGGCGCAACGAAAAGGTCGAAGCGTTCGGCGGCAAACGGGGCTACGAGTTCATGTGGGAGGAGACCAAGTCCTTTATCGACTGGCAGATAAACTATGCCAGGGAGAACGACCATCTGTTCGTTGAACTTACCCCCGCGGAGGTTCAGGTCTGGAAAGATGAAACGGCGTACACGCACAAAATGGTACTTGACGAGATAAATGCGCAGCGCGGCGACGAAGTCGCAATAGCCGTTTACAACAGGGCTCTCGAACTGATCAAGGAAAAATACGGCGGTTAGTTGCCGTATTGCGGTAATTCAATAAAAAACCGGAGGCCGCAAATGACGGGCCTCCGGTTTTTTATTGTTGTCACAGCCGGTTTCTTTTACGGGTCGTCATAGCTGCTGCGCGATCTTGTCATGCAGCCTGCTTATCCTGTCGTGATTGAATTTGTAGCTGACTTTATTTGAAATCAGGCGCGCACTTATTTCGACGATCTCCTCTACTACCTCGAGGTCGTTCTCCCGCAATGTGCTTCCTGTCTCGACAATATCGACGATAACGTCGGACAAACCCAGCAGCGGGGCGAGTTCTATGGACCCGTTGAGTTTTATTATGTCGATTTCCCGGCCCTGTTTTTCATAGTGGTCGCGCGCAATTGACGTAAACTTTGTAGCAACGCGCAGTGTCCGGCTCTGCGCGTCCGGCAGGAAACCTTTTTTTGCGGCTACACACATACGGCATTTTCCTATACCAAGATCAAGCAGTTCATATATATCCGGCGAGTTTTCGAGAAGGACGTCTTTTCCCGCGACTCCTATGTCCGCGACTCCGCGCTCAACATATATCGGCACATCGGCCGGCTTCACCCAAAAATAACGCACACCGTTTTCGGCGTTTTCAAATACCAGCCGGCGGCTCTCTTCATAAATATCGGGGCATCCGTATCCCGACGCCTCGAAAACAGCGTAAGCCTTTTCACCCAGCCTGCCCTTTGGAAGGGCGACATTTATTATTTTTTCTGATTGCATTTCACACTCAAACCTTATATGTATTCGCTTCGCGCCGCAGCGCGGCGACATGTGACAGTCGGTGACGCCCGCTTCACATTTCGACAGTCTTTGTATATTTGACTTCGCCGGGCACTTCGCGCTGCGCCCTGACGCTCTGCCCTGATAAAGACAGTGAGTTCACGGCGTCCGCCAGTTTTTCAACATCGGTTTTGTCGTCGTATAGCAGTAATACGTCGACTTCCATACCACTGCGCTGCGGGCTCAGCGTCTCAAGCAAATCGAGATTGATCGCAAAGCCTACGGCGCCGGAGCGTTTCCCGAATTTCCGCAGCAGCATGTCATACCGGCCCCCGGACAGCACTTTTGTCGGAATGCCTTCGATAAACCCTTGAAAGATCACGCCGCTGTAGTAACTGATATCGTTTATTATCGTAAAGTCGATATTCACGCCGCTTTCAGCGCCAAGTTTGTTCAGGACGCTTTGAATGACCTCGAGTTCGCATAGCGCCGATTCCGCTTCTTCATTTACGCACAGACGCCGCAGTTCCGGAATCGTTTCACCGATCGGCCCGTACAGAGCAGACAGCCTCGTTATTCTATCGCGAAAACCGCTGTCGAGTCCATATTCCGCGCAGAGGGCGTTGAGTTCCGGCGCGTTTTTTTCACTGATACGCCGCATCAGTTCCGCCTTTTGCACAGGCGTCAGCCCCTTGTTTTGCAGCATTCCGTTTATGAAGCCCATGTGGGAAACGTCGATGCATGAATGTTCGCCGAGTAATTCAAGGCTTCTTTTGGCAAGCATGAGGACCTCGCCGACCAGGTAATGGTCAAGTTCCCCTATGCACTCCAGCCCTGCTTGCATCTGCTCCTTGAATTCACGCCCGTCGGGCCTGTATACGTTTTCATTGTAATACAGTTTTTTCAGGCCGTCGCTTTCTCTGGTGTTCTTTACGATCGAAAGCGTAACGTCCGGTCTCAGCGCCATCAGTTTCCCGCCCGCCCCTGTAAATGTTATTATTTCACCGGATGCGAGAAATGATTTATTATCGGAATACAGCCCGTACTCCTCGAACCTGCTCATTCTGTATTGCGTATATCCATATTGCCTGTACAGCGCGCGCAGGTTCAGGATCACCTGCTCGTCATACCTTAACGCGTCCATTGCTAATGCCATCATTTACTCCTGTTTTGTCGCTATTCACGGATATCCGGGATTTCACTCTGTCCTGCGCGAACTGTTGCCCTGCTTTTAGTTTACTCAAAGAATTTTGCGTGGATCGCGGATACGGCGCGATCGGCGTCGTTTTCGTCAACAAGCACGGAAACTTTTATCTCGCTCGTCGAAATCATCCCGATATTCACCTTTGCGTCATACAGCGCTTCGAACATAAGGGCCGCAACGCCGAAAGCGGACATCATACCGGCTCCCACTATGCTGACTTTTGCCACTTTGTCCGTCGTGCTGATATCCGAATAACCTATGGTTTCCTTGAGTTCCTCAAGCGTGGCAGCCGCGCGCTCCATGTCTCCCCTGGCTACTGTAAAACTTATATCCTTAGTGTTTCCCCGCCCAATGGACTGCAAAATAATATCGACATTTATCCTCGCGTTGGCGAGTACCCTGAATATCTTAAAAGCGACGCCGGGTTCGTCGCGCAGTCCCACAAGCGCTACGCGCGCTATGTTCGTGTCCTTTGCGACGCCGCTGATTTTTGCCTGCTCCACTTTAGTTACCTCCTTGACTTTTGTGCCGGGCACACGTACGAAACTTGACAGTACTTCCAGTTCTACCCCATACCTTTTTGCCATTTCGACCGACCGGTTATGGAGTACCTGCGCGCCAAGCGACGCCAGTTCCAGCATTTCGTCGTGCGTGATCTCATCCAGTTTACGGGCCCCGGGAACGCTTCTGGGGTCGCTCGTGTAGATACCCTCGACGTCCGTGTATATCTGGCAAAGATCCGCGCGCAGTTCGACCGCGATCGCGACTGCCGTTGTGTCTGAACCACCGCGCCCGAGCGTCGTTATGTCTTCGAACTTGTTTATACCCTGGAATCCGGCGACGATGACTATTCTGCGGCGGTCGAGTTCCGCTTTGATCCGCTCGCCGGAAACTGTTTTTATGCGCGCGCCGCCATAATCCGAGTCCGTTTCCATCCCGATTTGCCACCCTGTCAGCGAGACCGCCGGCAACCCGATTTTTTCGAGGGCCATAGCCATAAGCGCGACCGACGCCTGCTCGCCTGTTGACAAGAGTACGTCCATCTCCCGTTTCGACGGGTTCGGGTTGATTTCTTTCGCTTTTACGATGAGGTCGTCCGTCGTGTCTCCCTGCGCGGAAAGTACGACTACCACATCGTTGCCTTCTGAATATTTTTCGGCTATTATCCATGCGACGCGCTCGATCCTCTCCGCGTTCGCGACGGAACTGCCACCAAATTTCTGAACTATCAATGCCATCTGGTTTCCTTTACTCCTTGCCGGAACTCCCCTCGTAACTCCCGTCCACTAACTCCTGTTTCCCGTCACCAATCCTGGCGGGCGACTAATAATCGCCCCTACAAATCGTAACTCCCGTCCCCTGCAACGCTATCCCCGTTCACCCTCGGGCGGCCAAAGGCCGCCCCTACAAATCGTAACTCCCGTCCCCTAATTCCTAATTCCTAACTCCTAATTCCTAATTCTTAGTAGTCCCCCAATACCCTGAACAGTGAGAGTGCGGGCACTCCGCGTTCCAGGAGTTCCTTTATCTTTTTCCCGTTCATTACCGACGTTCTGAATGCCGTTGTCGGATTATCGCCGCCCCCGGCAAAAACCACCGTACCGAATTCGCGCTCCACTTTTTCGCGCGGCGCGCCGGTCCTTATGTACCACGCCGACTCGAGCTGTGCAGGATCCGTCACCGCGTCGTCTCCGCCTTCTCCCCAACTCAACAGTTTGCGCAAATGCAGGTGCTTTACAGCGTCTATGACGTCGGCCGCAACCGCGCTCGCGGTCGGCATTTTACCGGCTCCCGCTCCGTAAAACATCAAGTCTCCGACAGCGTTGCCGCGGACAACAATACCATTCATTACGCCGCTTACGTCCGCCAGCAGGTTATCAATGCCGACCAGATGCGGCGCGACATAGGCCGCCACCTTGTCCCCGACCGCCCTCGCCCGGCCGAGCAGTTTGATCTTATATCCCATCAGCGCGGCGCAGCGCATATCGTCGATCGTAACTGCTTCGATCCCTTCCGTCGGCACCTGCTCAGGATACACATGCCTTCCAAAGGCGAGCGACGACAGTATACACACCTTGCGGCACGCATCGTACCCCTTGATATCACTTGAGGGGTCCGCCTCGGCATATCCTTTTTTCTGTGCCCCGGCAAGCGCGTCCGAGAACTCCGCGCCGTTTTTTTCCATCTCTGACAATATGTAATTCGTTGTACCGTTGAGTATGCCATATATCTCGTTGACAATGTTCGCGGCAATGCACTGGGCTATCGGTCTGACGATCGGGATACCACCCCCGACGCTTGCCTCGAACAGGTAATTGACGCCTTTTTCCCCCGCCAGTTTTAAAAGTTCATAGCCTCGCGCCGCAACAAGTTCCTTGTTTGACGTTACAACGCTCTTACCAGCCACAAGGCTTCGTTTAGTAAACTCAAACGCCGCGTCTACGCCGCCGATAACTTCGACTACAACCGCTATGTCGGGGTCGTTTATGATGGTTTCGAAATCCTTGACGAATAAATCTTTATACGGGCTTTCAGGAAACTCCCTGACGTCCAGGATATATTTCACGCGTATCCCGTGACCGGCGTTCCGTGCTATCCTGTCCGTGTTTTTATCGAGTACTTCAACGGTTCCGGAGCCCACGACGCCGAATCCCAGTACCGCTATGTCTATCACGCTAAATCCCCCTTGTTTTCCTCTCGCAGGCGGGTCCTCACTCCCGCAAGCGCTTTTCGTATAATACTCTCCGCGTCCGGAGGTTCGACCTTGAATACGATCGCCGCCAAGGCTATTCTCGCAGTCTTTCGCGGCGCCCCGGCCGACGCCGCCTTTTCGTCTGTCACGGAAAAAATCTCTGTCGACGTCGTTGAAACGGCAACCTTGATATGGCCGATGATCCCGTCCAGTTCCCTTATCCCCTGAGCCGCTTTTTCCAGTTCTTCTGTGAGAAGCGATTTCAGTTCAGCGTCCGCGTACTCGACTGTCAGCGAACCTGATATCACGATAGCTTCGTCATGGGTGCTCCTCTCGATACATATAACTCCGGGCGTATCCTTTGCTTTTACCCTGACGCGCTGTTTATTGGCATGGCTTTGCTTCTTATTACCTGACATGGCATTCCTAACTCCCTGTCTTCTGTCCTCTATCCTCTGTCCTCTATCCCCGCTACCCGGCGCCAGACGCCGTTTGGGACTTCACTCAGAGCGGATACTCTGATCATCGGAACATCCGGCGCAAAATCAGCAATATCACTCTCCATGCTCCGGATCGCGTCCTCCGCCGAAAGGTCGATCTTGTTGATCAAGACTATATCGGAACACTCTATCTGCCCCCGAAGCAGATTTTCCATTGGTATCCTCAGACGCGCCCATCTCGCCGCGTCCGTCAGCGCGCATATCCGCGAGTCAAGTCCGAGCGCCAATTTCAGGTTTTCCCGCATAAGCCCCGGATATGCTATGCCGGTAGTCTCAATGACCAGCCACTCAGGGTCCAGTTCGCGGATCATCCTGTCAACCGCGGTGATCAGTTCCCCGGATACCGTACAGCACGCGCAACCCGCAAACAGGTTGTTGACTGTAAACCCCCCGCCGCGAAGCAACTGGTCGTCAATGCCGATCTCACCGACTTCGTTTTCAAGGATAACGACCTTATTCACTTTTTCAGGTTCAGACACGCAGACGAGATACCTCGCGAACTGCATCAGCGCCGTCGTTTTACCGGAACCCAGAAACCCACCGAGAATAATAACTTTCATTGTCGCTTCTATGTACTGGGGTAGCTGTTCGGGTGTATCCGAAAAACCCAGGTTGGTTACAGCCAACGCACTAAGACCGCAGCGCAAACTTGCATAATTGCAGTAGAACAATGTGCGGGCATGTAACCATTGCGAGTTTTACGGGTACCCCCGAACAGCTGCTTATTACCATCTACTTATAAAACGTGCGCGACAACCTGTCGACAGCGTCCCGAAGCACAGTGTTTTTACGCTTCACTTCTTCGTCGTCTATCGGTCCCAGGAACCCGCCCATCCAGGCATATCCGCCGCCGTGCGCGTGTTTTTTAAATGTTTTTTCAACAGATTCTATGATCTCGTCGTCAGTTACGTCCGGGTCGAGCAGCCGCCCGCGTCCGTCCCATCCGCCGCCGAAAGCGAGTTTACCGCCGTATTTTGCCTTGACTGCCGCAAGGTCGTTGCACGTTTGCGCAGGTTCCCACATGTTGATGCCCATTTCCACAAGGTAGTCGAGTATGCACTCGCACTTCCCGCAATTATGCATCGTCAGATTGAGGCCTCTGTCGCGTCCCATTTTTGCCCATCTGTCATGGAAAGGCACAAGCATTTCTTTATACATTTGCGGCGACACAAACGACGCGCCCCACGCCGCGGTGTCGTCCATAAGCGTGAGTACGTCCGGTTTGTAAAGGTCGATGACGTTTTCCGCGACCTCCATGAAGAAATCGCAAATATATGTGAAAAGTTCCATTACCTCGTCGGGTTCTTCAAACATTGCCATAAGCCCTTCGGAAAACCCCATGAATGACATGAGATGCTGAAAATACCCGAAATGGAGGTTGAGCGCAAGCGCCGTCTGCGTACGGTCGATCCCGGATTGCCCGATGTGCTTTTTGACCATATCCTCCCAGTCGATCCCCTCCAGCGACGGCGCCTTTATGACGTCGCGCCATTGCCGTATGTCTTTGAGGATAAAATTGTCCGGCTCGGGGATGAGCGCCTGGCCTGTTTCATATGTCGGGATGTAATTGACGCCCCATATGTCCTTACCGCCTCCGTTTATCCGGTGCGGAATGAGTATCGGCGGCTCATGCATATGCGTCGCCACAACTCTATTTTCACCGGGTAAGGGGCCGAATGTGTACGCGGGGATCCACTCAGGCTGCTCTCCGTTAAGCATCATCAGATAGTTTTGTTTTTCTGTAAGCATCAGTTTCCCTCCGTGTATAAAATTTTTGCTGGTTCCCTGTCATTATAGTGTTATATTTTAGGCTTGATATCAGTATCGGTGAGTATAACATACTCCGCTGAAGTTTGCTACAAAAAGATTGAGCCGACCTGATATATTATCGTCGAAATAATATAGGCTGCCGCCAGCTGCCATACAAACGACAATACCGTCCACTTCAGGCTGTTCATCTCCCGGTAGAGCGTTGACACCGCCGCGACGCATGGCGCGTAGAGCAGGACAAACACCAGAAATGCGAATGCCGACAACGGCGTGAACCCTGCCATCGCCGACGCAACGGCGGCGCCGGAAGCTGTAAGGGTAAAGCCGTAAAACATGCTCAGCGACGCGACGACCGCTTCCTTCGCTATCAGACCTGTCAGCAGCGCTACGGCCGCCTGCCACACGCCAAATCCCACAGGCCTGAAAACCGGCGCGATAAATCCGCCGATCCCGGCGAGTATGCTGTCCGCGCTGTTTCCGGTCATAACGAGCGATGTGTCGAAACTCTTTAAGAACCAGAGAATGACGCTCATTACCAAAATCAACGTTCCGGCCCTCACAAGAAAACCTTTAAGTTTCTCCCAGACATGTATGAGCGTGTTTTTTATTGACGGTACGCGGTATGGCGGCAGTTCCATGACGAACTGGGCTGGTTTCCCGGTAAAAATCGTTTTGCTAAATATTATGCCTGACAAAACTGCCATAAGTATTCCGAGGACGTAGAGCGCGAACACCGCCGCCCCTGCCCAGGCGCCGAAAAACGCCGCGGCTATGAGTCCGTACACAGGAAGCCTTGCAGAGCAGCTCATAAAAGGCACAAGCATCATGGTCATGCGCCTGTCTTTCTCATTTTCCATCGTGCGCGCGCCCATGATCGCGGGGACAGTACAGCCGAATCCCATCAGCATCGGGATAAACGCCTTGCCCGACAGCCCGAAGTGGCGAAGAAGTCTGTCCATAATAAACGCCGCGCGCGCCATATATCCGGAGTCTTCCAAAAGCGAGAGGAAGAAAAACAGTATAGCTATTTGCGGCAGGAATGTAAGGACGCCGCCGACGCCGGAGAGTATTCCTCCTGTTATCAGGCTTACAAGCCATGTGGCCGTGCCCGCGGCTTCCAGGGCGCCCCCCAGCCATCTCGCCAGGCTGTCCATTGCGAGCGCGGCGCCGTTGGAGAGAAACGCCCCCGGCGGCCCGAATGTTATTGCAAGCATAACGAGCATCATTACAAGGAAAATAGGTACGGCAAATATTTTATGCGTAGCGAACTTGTCGATTTTGTCGGCGGCTCTGCCGGCGCTGTGGCTGCCTTTATTCAGCGCGTCGTCCAGTATGTTTGTGATATAGTGATAACGACTGTCGGCGACCAGCGTCTCCCTGTCTCCAAGTTCGCTCGAGTCCTCGTACTCTTTGATTATTTCCGCTATGCGGCCGGCTGTCTCGTCACCGAGGTCCAACGCTTTTTCCACAAGCCCGTCGCCCTCAAGCAGCTTGATCGTCGCCCAGTGCGCGGGCAGGCCCGCGGCGTGAGCGGCGTCATGTATGTTAAGACCGATGCGGTGGTGGATCTCATGCGTAAAATCATCGTAAAGGTCGTCTGGTTCTATCGTATAGCCAATATGCATCTGCCTGTGCGCGATCAGCAGGAGTTCGCTGATATTTTCGCCGGTCTTCGCAGTTATCGGTACGACCGGAATCCCGAGGTCTTTTGAGAGCCTCGCGGCGTCTATCTCGTCACCTGCTTTTCTCGCCGCGTCCATAAAGTTCAGCGCGATCACCATCGGTTTTTCAAGTTCCAGCAGTTGAACGGAGAGGTACATATTTCGCTCGATATTCGTCGCGTCGATGATGTTTATTATGGCGTCCGGCGGGGGCGTTCCGCCAACGCCCAGAATGTAGTCGCGCGCAACTATTTCTTCCAGAGAGTAGGGCGACAGCGAGTATATTCCGGGCAGATCGACTATCCCGACGGTCCTGCCTGATATCCTGGCGGTTCCTTCCTTTTTTTCAACCGTTACCCCCGGCCAGTTCCCGACATATTGGTTTGAACCGGTCAATGCGTTGAAGAGCGTGGTTTTGCCGCTGTTTGGGTTCCCGGCGAGCGCGATGCTCATTTTATGAGTATCATGCGCGTTGTGGTCATAGTGCGACGGGTGGGCTTCAAATTCATGTATGTGCGCAAGCTGCATGCGTTCGAGCGTTTCCGGAGGGAGCTGGCGCGGTTGGTACCGCGCTTCCGCTATGCGCAGGATCCTTGTCGGAGGGACATGGCCGATCGTAATGCGCGCGGCGTCGGCTTTGCGCACGGAGAGCGTATAGCCGCGAAGCAGTATCTCCATCGGGTCGCCGAAAGGCGCGAGTTTTTTCACAGTCACAGGCGTACCCGGGGTCAATCCCATGTCAATAAGGCGGCGCTTGACCGCACCGCGTTCGTTTCCGACTTTCAGTATTATGCCCGAGTGCCCCGGCTTGAGGCCGTCGAGCGTTGTGTTCTCGCCGTGTCTTGACATGTGATACTCCTGTTACTATTATCTGCCGCCGGTACTATCGCAAAAGCATCCCGATCCCCGTTACTATACCATATAGCACCGGTTGGTGCAGGATATATATTATCAGGGCTTTTCTGCCTATAGGCGGAAAAACAGGCGGTTTCTTATCGTAGAACCACCCGGGGAGTTTCCGCTCCGCTATATATGTTCCGGCCCAGGTACCCAGCAGAAATACGAACAGCCATGGCAGGAGAGGGAAGTAGTCGTAACTGACGAAACCGGGCTGGCTCCAGCCAAGCACCCACAAAACGCCTTGTATCAGTTTGCTGCCGGCTTGCGTTGATATGTACTCCGTCACCAGCGCGCCCGCCGCTATGAGTGTGATAAATAGTACCGGCGCTGCCTTTTTGGGGATCATATCCCAAAGTTTTCGTGTCAGCCCGAAAAACAACATCGAGAACCCGAGCAAATGCAGTACGCCGAACCATATCGGCATTTCCATGAAATAAGTGACTGCGGATATCCCGGCCGACAGCGCGATGGCTATCAGCCCCCGTCTGACATTGCTCCGTGAAAATCTCGATGAGACGCCCGACAAAAAAATGAACAAACCGGCAAATATGTAGTGCAGAACATTGAAAACCGGGTTGGAAAAAAGCCATTGGGGGGCGTCGAGTATATAAACGAAATCATACAGCAGGTGGTGAATGACCATGAGTACGACCGCAAAACCGCGGAGCGCATCGATTATTTCAATACGTTTTTTCTTTTCTTTCATGCGATTATTATATCTCAATACATAAAAAAATGATATAATATTTTCAGGGGGATGATAAGTATGTTTCCGGTGGTAATTCTGGCGGGAGGCAAGAGCCGCAGGATGGGGCGCGACAAGCTGACTATGACAGTCAACGGGCGGACGCTGCTTGAATCCGCTGTGGACCGGTTCGCGGCTGAGTTTGACGAGGTGGTCGTCAGTGTCGCGGATGCGAATAAGTATCCCGAAATCACGGCTCGCCGGGTCGTCGATATATTGCCGGGCGCCGGCCCTCTGTCCGGTCTGCACGCCGCGCTGACGCTTCTGCCTTGCGACGGCGTCTTCCTCGTCGCGGCGGACCTGCCGTTTTCCTGCCCGCGCGCGGCGAAGCGTATAATCGGGCTTTGCGGCGATAAAGACGCTGCGCTGATAAGGCTTCCTGACGGCAAGCTGGAACCTTTGTTCGGTTTCTACAGGAAGTCTCTCCTTTCGCGCTGCGAAGACGCCATAGCGGCAGGTAATAACCGCATGACGGAAGTCCTGCTCGGCGCCGGTACGCGGTTTATAGCCCCGGACGAGCTGGGCGAACTTTGGGACGAGAGATTGATTTCAAATATAAACCGCCCTGAAGATTATGAATCTCTGTTCAGGACCGGTGCGGAACAGTAATAATTTTGAAAAAGCCGCTATTGAATTTTCAAACCGGCAGTGTTATGATGTTCCAAACGATTCCGGGCTTGATAAACTCAAAATAATGAAAAGGAATGATGAAAATGAGTTATAAGATCACCAAAAAAGACGAGTCATATACCTACGAGGCTCCCGGGCATTTTGATGTGCGCACAACGAGGCTGCATGACCCTCAGGACGTCAACTCCGGCGGTATCACGATGGGGCTCAGTCATTTCCTGCCGGGCGGCGGCTGCAACTATGGCGCAAACCAGAAAGAGTCTATTTACTACATCATCGAGGGGCAGATGTACCTCGAGAGCGAGCTCGGCACGGACAGCGAGGTCAAGACGACTCTCTATGCCGGGGATTCTTTCCATTGCGGTCCCGGCACCAGCAAATCGGTCGTCAATACCGGCTCGACTTCCTGCCAGATGCTTGTCGCTCTGATCACACCGCCTGAAGCCTGACCGGTAGTTTTTCCGGTTCCTTAATTGACGTTACAGTAAAAAGCAAGCTGAGTAAATTGCACAGGCAATTTACTCAGCGCTTATGTTATACCCAAATCAGGTCCCCGGCGGCAGCCCTATTTTGGTTCTTCCGCGGTTGCCTTCCCTACGACTGATACGCCCCATTTGGCTATCTGTACGCGCACCCTGTCTTCGCTCGTCTCAAAGGTGATCTTGTCGCCGTCGATGGAGACGACTTTGCCAAGGATGCCTCCGATAGTTGTTATTGTGTCACCCGTACTGAGGGAATCGCGCATTTCTGCGAGTTTCTTTTTCTTTTTACTCTCCGGCCGGATCATAAAGAAATAGAAAATGGCTACCATTGCCACGAGAATTATTATCATAGTCGGGTCCATAGTTTTTCCTCCAGTAAATTCAATTTCACGTCATTATACTTGTACCGCCGGGAAAAAGCAAGAGAAAAAATATGGCAGGCAGGCCCGCTGTGAAGCGGGCGTTACTGTTCAGACATCGTTATAGGCGGGACTGCGGAGCAAGTACGTCCCGATTTTCAAAAGAAACTTGGTTCCTTTGTCAGTTTCGGGGTA
>Ga0082212_10003846_pt1 | contig 21100 bp, 19 predicted proteins | sample TergutNt197P3_FD_71548 | JGI IMG/M metagenome (GOLD analysis project Ga0082212, IMG submission 71548) | Neocapritermes taracua P3 segment gut microbial communities from Petit-Saut dam, French Guiana - Nt197 P3 | ecosystem: Host-associated > Arthropoda: Insects > Digestive system > Gut ... | reverse complement strand
TTTCATTTGCGGATAGAACGACGTCACCGTCTTTTCGACCACCATGTTTTCCCCGCCGGGGAAATCGCCGCCGTTTGCCTTGAGGGTCGCGGGCTGCTCGTTCCAGCGCCCGAAGCCGTTATTGCCGAACGTGACCTGCTCCACCACGGCCTTGCCTTCCTCAATCTGCTGTTGCTGCGGGAACTTATAATCCGAAGCGCACAGCGCGCCGACCTTGTCTTGGTAGCAGACCGTGTGCCTCTCGACCGTATTTAGAGTAAAAGAAATATCCTCCCCGATACCGTTCCCGCGATGGGACGGACGGGTACCGTTGCCCTCCAAGCACACCACCGCGCTGTCGGCGCTGCCCGAAGCCAGCGTGTGGCAGGGCGCTCCCGGCTGCGGATTGCTGCGATTGGTTTTGGATGTGACCTGCTTACCGTCGAATACCACAGCAATGCCGCCTTGATTGCAATCGGGACGGCCGCCGCCGCTGTCGAGTGTCCGCGAGGTTTCCGCTTCGTATATGCCGCTGTGGGGATTATCCGAATTCATGGAATTGGACGATTTGGAACAAATGCCGTAAGCGGTCATAACCATCGGCACGGAATTCCCGCCCGCCTGCCCGCGGATCGTCGGGGTGACCTCTTCGCTGTAGGCGATGCTCCCGGCATCCGCGCCCTGACCGCCCATGAACGCCGCCGCTTTCGGCACGAACACGGTCTGGTCGTTATTGCAGGAGAGCGTGGCGGACTTATTGTCTTGGACGAGCGCGCCCTTGCCGCCGCCCTCGCAGCCGGAGCGGATTTTGAGGGTTTTCGGCTCGAACACGCACTGCGTCCCTTTGTAATCCGTGCCGGTGAGGGTGTTCGCCACATCCTCGCCGACGGTCAGCGCGTATTGCCGCTCGTTCATAACAAGCGGTACATTCCCGCCGCCGGTTCCCATACGCTCCGTGAGGGTCTGCACCGTTCCGCTGTCGTCAAGTTTTATCCTCGAATCGGCAGGGTGGTTTTCAATCGCCACGGCGTGGGAATGTCCGGCTTGGATGGTATAGGCGGGATCTCCCTCGCCGCCGACGCCAAGCCCCGTGCCGTCCCCGTCTTTATGGTTGCGGAGCCCGACTTGTGTGTTTATCGGAATAGCGACCGCCAGTTGATTGTCGCCCATGTCGGCGCGGAGCGCGCCGGTGGGTTCGCCGTCCCAGCAATGGCCGCCGAGCCGCGAAACTGCGCCCGGTTCAAACACGATAGGCTGATGCCCGTGTTCCTGCGACCGCAGCGTACCCGTTATATCCTCCGACAAATCCATGAAGGTGCCGCCCTGATCGTTCAGAACATTGACTGTGCCTCCAGCGCGATCCGCAGAAGCGCCGGCAGTTGTTTCCCGCGTGAAGCAGCCCTGCGGAGGATTCCCTCGCAGGCGCGTTTCGTCAAATAATATTTTTCCGGCACGTTCGCCTGCAAGATCGAGGACAATGTAACAACGGCGGCGGCGTTGGGCGACTCCCCAAAATTGAGCGTCAAGCGTGCGCCAGCCGAGGGAGAAACCGTCTCCCATAATCTCTCCCGAAGTAGACCACTTGCCCTTTTCAGGCAAAGGTACTGACAGGGTTTCGTCTTTAATACGGATGAGTTCATTGAGTACCTCCAAAAAATCAGCGCCGCCCGCCGAGGAATACATACCCGGCACATTTTCCAGTACGGCGTATGTCGGGTATGCGTTGTCCGTGGCGGCGCGCATTTCGTTGATGATGCGGATGATTTGAAAAAATAGCCCTGACCGCTCGCCGCGAAGCCCGGCGCGCTTGCCGGCCACCGAGAGGTCTTGGCAGCAAAAACCGCCTGTGATGATGTCCACAGGCGGCACATCCGCGCCGTTTATTTTATTGATGTCGCCGTAGTGCTTGACTTGCGGCAGCCGTTTTGTCGTTACCCGAATCGGGAACGGCTCCACCTCCGACGCCCACAGCGGCTCCACCCCGCAGAGCAGCCCGCCGAGCGTAAAGCCCCCGGAACCGTCAAAGAGCGAGCCGAGGGTGAGCGGTTTATTCATCGGTGACCACCTCCGCATAAGGAACGGTCGCGCCGTCCCGAACCACCGACACATCCTCGGTGCTTCCGGCCTGTCCGATGTACCGTTTCACAATCACATCGCAGAACTTCTCTTCCAGTTCCACCGTGTAGCAGATTCGGTCGGTCTGCGCGCAGGCCATGAGGGTGCTGCCCGAACCGCCGAACGGGTCGAGGACGATGCAGCCGGTCATCGAACTGTTAAGGATGGGATACGCCACCAGCGGTATCGGCTTCATGGTCGGATGGTCGCCGTTTTTCTTGGGTTTGTCGAATTCCCATATCGTGGACTGCTTGCGGTCGGAGTACCATGCGTGTTTACCCGCTTTTTTCCATCCGAACAGGACAGGCTCATGCTGCCATTGGTACGGCGAGCGCCCAAGCACCAGCGATTGCTTTTTCCAAACACAGCAGCCGGAAAGATAAAATCCTGCGTCGGCGAACGCGCGACGGAAGTTCAGCCCTTCGGTGTCGGCATGGAACACATATATACTGGCGTCCCTCGCCATCGCCTTTTCGGTGAGCGTGAAAGCATCCAGCAGAAATTTATAGAATTTATCATCCGCCATGTTGTCGTTTTTGATTTTCCCCGCCGCGCCTTCGTAGTTTACGTTATACGGCGGGTCTGTGACGCAGAGGTTGGCGGACTTGCCGTCCATCAGCAAGGCGAATGTTTCCGGCTTGGTGCTATCACCGCAGACGAGGCGGTGGCTTCCGAGCAGCCACAAATCGCCGGGTTTGGAAAAAGCGGGTTTTTCCAACTCGCCGGCCACATCGAAATCATCATCCTTGACATCATCAGCACCGGCGCCCAGCAGTTTATTAAGTTCCGCGTCGTCAAAACCGAGTAGCGACACATCAAAGTCCGCGCCTTGCAGTTCCGACAATTCCACCGACAGCATTTCGGCGTCCCAGCCCGCGTTGAGCGCGAGACGGTTGTCGGCGAGGATGTACGCTTTTTTCTGCGCGTCGGTCAGATGCTCCGCGAATACGCAGGGGACCTCGGCGATGCCTTCCTCTTTGGCTGCCATAATCCGGCCATGCCCCGCGATGATGTTTAAGTCCTTGTCGACAATGACCGGGTTGACGAATCCGAATTCACGCAGCGAGGCGCGAAGTTGAAGCACCTGCTCTTTGCTGTGCGTCCGCGCGTTCCGGGCATATGGGACGAGCTTGTTTATATCCACTTTTTCAAAGCGTTCTGTAGAAATCATAAGAGCCTCCTCAATATTTCACGCCGACATAATCCAGCAAATCAGCCAGACGCAGCGTATTGATACAATAGCCGTACAGCTTCGGGTGGGTGTCCGCCAGCCGTTGGAAGCGGTTGACCTTGTCGCGGTGGCATCCGATGGGGCAGAAGAGGCAGCCCGTCCGGGTTTCGCCGGTGGTATGCAGCCGTCCCTTTTTGTCCTCCGCGATGCCGCCGTACACGCTCGCGTAGGGGATTTTGAAATCACGGAGATACCGCAGAACGTCCTGCTCCGTCCAAAACGACATCGGTTTTGATACGGGGCGTTTGGCGTCAAAGGCGTTACACCCGGTTTGGAGCCACGCCTGCATCCGACGCTCGCTTTCGGCGGCGAGGGTTCCGATGATGGGCTTTTTGCCGGTCTGCTTTTGGTAGCGGTCGAGCGGGCGTTCCTTCATCACCGAGCAGCAGTTGGCGGACAGCTTGAAAGGCGAATCCAATAAAAAAGCCCACTTCATATAGTGGGACTGCCGGTATTTACTCGGAGTGCCGTCGGCGTTTACGCCGCGCAATCGGTCGAGTGCCCATTTAGAGCCTTTGCGCGCGTAATATATCGTGTGCGCCACATCTTTGGACGGGTAGCACCAGCCGTAGGTATCCAGCACTTCGCGGAAATTCATATCCGGCTTCAGCACCGTCACGTTCGGGAATGACATGGCGAACTCCCGCACCTCCGGGAACTCAAGCCCGGTATCGACATACACGGCTTCGATATCGGGGTGGCACCGCCGCGCCAAGTCGAGCAGCACGGTACTGTCCTTTCCGCCCGAAAAAGAAACGGCGCAAGCGCCGTCATGCCGTAAGTACCACTCTGTTATCCGCGTTTGGGTGACCATGATTTTCCGCTCGAACGGCCAGCCCTGCATGATTTTCAAATCGTCCTTTGTGTGTTTCATCAGCCGCCCCTCCTTGTACGGAGCAGACGCTCCATCACATCGTCCTGCGGATTTTTACCGTCAAAAGGCGTTGTGCAATTTTCTTTGACCGTTTGGAAAATGGTCAGCCACAGATTGTTCGCCTGTTTCATAAAGGCTTGGCTCATGGAAACAAACGGCGAGGGGATCGGCGCGCCGGTGGTCGGGTGCTTGCCGAGGAAACCGTATTGACTGATCGCCTCCTCGCATTGCACCCAGCGCGCCACGGTCTGCGCGTAATTTTCAAGTACCTGCGGCGGGATAAGGTGGGCGCATCCGCGCTCGTTCAGCCATTGCCATGTGCTTTCGTAAACTTCGACGGCGACGGTATTCTTGCCGTCCTTTTGTTTCGCCGCCATATATTCCTTTGGCTGCGGCATTACCTCCGAAGGCAGGTCGGCCGCCTGAAAGGTCACCATCTCCAGCGGGCGGTGTCCCGTGTTGCCGTTTTGCAGCTTTTCAGCCAGCGGCTTTTTCTTTTGGCCGGCGCCGATTCGGGCGCCGCCGTGTCCGTTTGCCATGCGGCCGTTCACCTCCGATCTTGAAATGGGGTATATACCCCGCTTGAAACCGCGTTTTTTTACGCGAAAGCCCAGCCCGTTGCCCGATTGGAATCCTTTTAGAGATTTTTACCCCCCTACCCGCGGCGGCGGTTGTTCTCGCCGAGGGTGATGCCGGAGTGACAGGACGAACACAGCGCCATAAGGTTGACGGCGTCGTGCGTCCCGCCCGCGGCGAGCGGTTTGATGTGGTGGACTTCCTGTGCCGAGGTAAGCCGTCCGTTCCGCTCGCATTGTTCGCACAACGGGTGCGCCGCGATGTAGCGGTCACGGATACGCTTCCACGCCCGGCCGTAGCGTTTGCGGGTGTCGGTGTCGCGCCTGTATTTTTCGTACTCCCTCGCGTCCTGCTTGGCGTGGGCTTCGCAGAACCGCCCGTCCGTCAGCTTGGGGCAGCCGGGGTGGGAGCATGGCTTCTTGGGTTTATATGGCATGGAGCCGCCTCCTTCCGGGGAACGCAAAAAGGACGCCCCCTTTCGGGAACGCCCTCCGCGCGCAATTTTCGATATTACAAGTATAGCACATCAAAACGCAAATACTCCCTCACAATTCCCTCATCCTCATCCGTACAGGAGTACGCGCAGGCGGTTGAGGGCGTTTGACCGCATCCGCTCCACATGGCTCTCGCTGTAGTTGAGTTCGGTTATAAGGCGGTATGTCGCGCCGGTCTTTTTATTGTCGCCCATGTAGAATTCGGCGAGGATGCGCTGTTCGGTATCCGTCATACTCGACCACGCCGGCTCAAACCAAGCCATGTACTCGACCGCGGAACTGTACCGCTCGCGGAGTAAATCCAATTTGTCAATCTGCTCCGCCAGCTTGTCGGATTCGGACTGCGGGTTTTTCGACGGCGGCAGCCCGGTCAGTTTGGCGCGGCGGGGAGCGGTCATCCTCTCGTACACTTCCTTGATCTCCTCCGGGGTGTTGTTGATGATGAACCGCATATTGTGATAATCACGGATAGCGGCAATCACCGCTGAATTTTTATTTATATATTTCCAAGCGATCATAAGGGGTACCTCCATGTTTCATGTGTTTAAGGTTTTTACAATTTCCCTGACTTCCTCGGCGCTTGTCACCTTGAAGGCTTCGCCCTTTGCCGCTTTAATCTTCTCAATCGTTGTGCCTTGCAGCTTCGTCAGCCTGCCGCCCGGAGCCTTGACCTCGAAGGCTACGAACCTGCCGCCGATGCAGCAGATGATATCCGGCAGACCGGCCGTCCCGTACATCCCGCCATGCTCTTTCCAAGCAAAGCAGCCGGGGACGGTCTTTAAGTACCGCATGATTGCGGCGGTGATGTCTTTTTCCAACACGGCGCGTTTTCCCCCTTCCTAACTTCTAACCAAATATCTTCATTTTGTGGAGGTACGGGGAAATACGCGCGCGCCCGTGCGCGTGTACGCGCGTGAGAGCGTTTTTCCTTTACCTATACATTTTTTTAAGATAGAAGTTAGGAAAGAGGGGAAAAGCCCCTTGCTGCCTGTGTTTTCCTGCCTAACCTCTTTGAACAATGAAAAGTTAGGAGTTAGACCCGCGCAGCGGTTTCGGGTTCGCCTCGAAGCCCGACACGTCGCACCGCGCCGACAGGACGCCGAAGTCAATCTGCCATACCTTCCGGTTGTCGCTCCCCAGCCACATCTGCTTATTTTTTGCGATAAAGATGTCGCTGTGTTCCAGTTGCTTTTTGAATTGCGCATAGGTCAGCACCTCCCCGGTCACCGCGTACTCGCGGCGGTATCTGGTGTATTTGTCGTACACATGGTTGAGCCACAGGCTGAGAACCTTGCCGTCCTGACTGAGCTCGTACTCGTTTTCGCCGTCAAGGTTCATGCGCGCCATGACCTCGAAGGTCTGCTCCACCACGCTCTTGTTGCTGTCTCCGCCGTCGAACAGATACTCGCGGACGCCATGCTCCAAATACGAGCGGCAGGCAGCAAGGCTGAACGGGAACACCTCATGCCACGTCAGCCCCAAAGCGGCGCACAGTTTTTCCACGAGCCGGAGCCCCGCGTAAGCGCAGGCGAGGTTGCTGACCACACGCGCCGGCAGCGTATCGGGAAACTCCGAAAGTGCCTCCTCATGCCATTTGCCCGTCTCTTTGAAATCCGTCCGCAGGGCGGCGTCCAAAAGCCCGCGCCCGAAAGAGCCGAGCATATCCTCATGGGCGCACAGCTTCCGAAACGCCGACTTATATTCGGCGCATTGCAAATCCTTTTTTGAGAAGAGCAGTTCAATGGCGCGCTCGCGCACCGCCGCCTCGTCCGCCGATTCCTCCCCGGCGATAATCAAAGGGGCGAGGAGTTCGTAACTGACCGTCTGCTGATCGGCGCGTCCGCGGATGCCCTCATGCCCGTCGTAGGCGTCGCGGAAATGGTTATATAAAATACTCTGCTTGTATCTGTCCATCTTGGACGGCTTGAATTCGTCCAGCGGTTGGGGGATCATATTTGACGACGCCGATTCCCGCATAAGGGTGAACGCCGTCACCTGCGTCGCGGCGGCGACCTTCGTCCTCGAAAAGACGGGCAGGATGACGCGCTCCAGCGTATTGGACTTTCCGCTGCCCGCCTCGCCGATGAGGAACAGATGCGGGAACTTGATATTCGCTTTCCTCAAATGGGGTTTTATAAAACACCCGGCAGACCACGCCAGCACCGCCACGGTTTTGATAGGCTCGTTAAACGTCATCAGCCACTCGCCGAGGCTGCGCATCCGCTCCGCCGTTATCATTTTCCGGGATATGACGCCGCTTTGGATGGATTGCTGTTTATCAAGCTGCACGATATCGTCCACGGCTCTGCCCCCGGCTTCCAGCGCGCCCTCGCCCGAAACGAACACCAGCCGCCCGCCATGCTCGTAAATACCGACCGAGCGGACGCCTTTCTTTTTGTCCCACGGCAGGTCGTTTATATAGGTCTTGAATAATTCCAAATCGCCCTCGGAGCCGAGATAGGACAGGGCGATGGTGCGTTTGTTCAACACGTTCTTGAATTTCTGCGGGTTGGCGAAATCGCCCGTCAGAAAGGTTTGGCGGTAGGTTTCGCCGCTCACGGTGATAAGGTCGGCGGTGAGCTGCGTCTCGTCCTCGGACAACAGCATCTCCACCGGTGCCACGATGAAATTGGTGAGCGGATAAATCTTGTCGCCTTTGGCGCGGAAGTACCGCCCATCGAATTGAAACACCGGCGAGTCGGTGTCGGGGCTGTATATGTTCTCGGTGGCGTCGATTGCCTTGTTCAGCGTTTCCTCGCCGTAGGTCGCGCCGTCCGCATGATGCCGCTCGTCCCACTTGGGACGCATGAGCGCCGATTGCCGGAACAGCCTGTCCATCTGCTCCCGGTTCTTGCCCGACCAAAACGCCAGCTTGCAGCACAGGGACATATCCGCTTCCGACTGGCTGCCGAATAAATCCTGCCACTTGCCGTCCCACAGCAGAGCGAAGTTCTCGCCCGCGCCGGACAGATGCGCCTTTTCGAGCAGTTCCTCATCGGAAATCGGAGCCGCCGCCGTTCGTTTCTTTTTGCCCTGCTTCCTCGCCGGGCGGATAAAAGCGGCATGGATTTTCCGCAGTGCCCCGCCGTCCTCCGCCACGGCGTCGGCACTGTCCTTGTACCGCCGCCCCGTCATCGTGAAGTAGCGGCTGTGGGCGTACATCTCCACCCCGGTCTTGGCGTTCTTGCATCCGCCGTCGGGCATCTTGCCCTTGAGGAAAATATGAAGCCCCGTCCCCGATGGGCTGACCTCAATGTAGGTCGGCGGCAGCATAGAGAGGATGTCGGCGGCGGTCTGATTCGGTTCGCCGGTGGCGGGGTCGAGGCAATGGTCGATGTCCACGCCGACGATCCCGCCCTCTTTGACGAACACGAAGCCCACGCCGGTATATAAATATTTGTCCCTCGACTCCATCGCGGTGCGGCAATCCGTCCACGTTTCGGGGTTGGTGGAGGACGCGCGCTTGCCGCTGAAGGCGCAGTAAGGAATTTTATTGTCCTTGCCGCCTTTGGGGTCGGGTTCCAAACGCCAGCATATCCATTGTTTCAATTCGGCCAGTTCTTTCGGGAATGCCGTCATGTACACATCACCCCGCAATCGGAGGAAAAGAACCTGACGGGTATGTTTTTGGCGCGCGCCTTTTCAATCTCCCGCTTCATCCCCTCGGACATATTCTCGCCGAACACCCAAACCTCGTCCGTCTTGCAGAGCAGGATGAGCGCGAACCGAAGCCCGTCCTTCCGTTGGGCGGGGTCGGCGTCGTCCATAAACTGCGGATAATGGAGATGGGGCGCGAGGGGTATCGCGCCCTGTTCCACCGCAAACCTGCAAAATCGCCGGGCGTTTTCAATGTTCCGCTCCACATCCCCGGCGAACGGGGAGCAGACGTATATCAACGGACGGTACGGGCGGTCTTTGGTCTTTTCCTCGCGCTGTACCGCCGTCAATGCTTCATAGGCGGTCAGGTCGGGATAGCCCTCGCCGTTATGTTTGTTGATTCCCATATCCTCATCCTCCGTTCACCGCCGCCCACATTTCCCTCGGCATGGTGACGATGCTCCAGCCGACGCCCTCCAGCGCCGTGGCGCGGTCGTAATCCTCCACGTCCTGCGAAGCGCGGGTGACGGCGCCGGACAGACCGTAGAGCGAAAGGTCGCCGCCCGAAATCAAATGCTGAAGGACGTCGGTTTCCTCGTCCCTGTTCATGCCGAACTGCCGCGCGGTGAGCTCCACCACCTCCGGCACATGGCCGGTGATCCGAACCTCGGCGGCTTCGCGCAGTTTATCCACCACCATCGAAAACCGCGCCTCGTCCACGGCGGTTCGGACGATGTCGGCCAGCTTCAGCATGAACGCCGCGTCGTCGGCCTGCAGGGTGTCGTCGCTGTACAGTTCCCACGCTTCCCCGTTCTCGCGGCCGATATGGTATTTCCGCTGACCGAGGTCGTTGACAATCATTCCGTTGAGGCAGACAAGCCGGTACACCAGCGGCATGACGGTAACGCTGCCAAGCCCGACCTCGCTGTTGCTGATGATAATGCCCGCCTGAACCGCGTCGCCTTTGGTCACCTCGGCGGTCAGGCGCGGGTTGACCACTTTAAGGTACATCCTGTCGTCGGTGACCTCGCAGCTTTCCACCCTCGCTTCGGGCATTTCGCCGATGACAGGCAGAGCGGCTTTGGCGATGTCGTAATTGTCTATGCGGCGGTAACGGTCGGAGAGGAAGGCTCTCGCCCTGCCGTCCAGAGTACGCACCGTGTGTTTATTCGGCTGATGCCGGAACCAGCTATTGACGTTGTGCGCCAGTAAATCCGGCTGCTCGCCGCGCATCTTGTCGTAATACTTCGCCGGGATGCCGAGCGACGCGCCAAGCTGACGGTGGAACAGGCCGCTCATGCCGAACGGCTCCACCTCGCGCATCCCGCTGTCCAGCGGCCGACACAGGCTGAATAGCTCCGCGCCGTCCTCCATCTGCATCGCATCGGTCGAAACGATAAAGTCGCGCTTGGACTTCGCCTGACGGTCGAGTTCCGCCGCCATATCCTGTAATGTCCTTCCTGTTTTCATTATGGATTGTCCTCCATTTCTTTAAGTTCGCCGAACCGCGTCCCGAAGTCGGCTTCAGCAATGATGGGAATATCAAAATCGGGGAACGGCTGCTCCTCCATGCAAGCCTTGATGAAGCCGACCGCTTCGGCCACCCGCTCGGCGGGCAGTTCAAATACCAGTTCATCGTGTATCTGCAGGAGCGGTCGCAGCCATTGTCTGCCGGGAAGCCCGGCGATGATCCGTCCGAGCGCCAGTTTGAGAATGTCAGCGGCGGTACCTTGAATCGGGGTGTTCAGCGCGCACCGCTCGGCAAAGGAACGGGTTCCCCAATCGGACGAGGTTATGCCGGGCAGATACCGCCTGCGTCCCGTCTGCGTTTCGGAATATTTCCGCGCCTTCGCTTTGGATTTTGTTTCTTCCTGCCATCGGGTGAGGGCGGGGTAACCGGCTTTGAGGTTGGCGATAATCCGCTCACATTGTTCCAGCGTGACATCCAGACCCGCTTTGAATTTCAATGTCCGCTGAAGCCCGCGGGGGAACAGCCCGAAGAATGTGCCGAAGTTCACGTTTTTGGCGATGGTGCGCTGTTCCTTATCGTGCTTGCCTTCGCCGTATATGACGGTGGCGGTTTGGTCGTGTATATCGCCGCCCATGCGATAGGTTTCGAGCATCTTCCAGTCCCGGCAGTAAAACGCGCCGACACGCAGTTCAATCTGCGAAAAGTCCAGCGACAGCAGAACCTTGCCTTCGGGAGCGATGAAGAAATTACGGACGCCCACGTCGTCGGCGCCGGCGCGTGGCATATTCTGAAGGTTGGGTCTCCGCGCCGCGAACCGCCCCGTTTCGGTACCCAGCGGGAAAAGGTCGGCGTGGATGCGCCCGGTGGCGGTGTTGATATACTGCGCGTAGCCTTCGATGTAGGTGGATTTGATTTTCCCCCAGCGGCGGTAGTCCTGTATCAGCCGGAACAGCGACACAAGGGCGGGGCGGTTCTGCCCGCACCATTCGGCGAGCAGCACCATCGCCTCATCGTCCGCCGCTTCCTGATACTTCGCCGTGGTTTTCAGCACCGGAAGTCCGAGGTCTTTGTAGAGGTATTCCTTGAACGCCGATGTGCTTGCGTTGGCGCCGATATTCACGTCCCCGATGATGGCGGCGATGTCCTCCCGCAGCCCCGCGAGCTTTTCCTCACACTCGGCGGCGCGGGTTTTCATGCGTTCGGTATCAACCAGCAGACCGTTATACTTCATCAGCCCGCAGTAAACAGCGGTGGGCGATTCCACCCGCTCCACGACGGCGCGGTGCTTCGGCAGATATTTGTCAAACCATTTATTGAAAAGGTGATACAGCCGCAGGGTATAATCGGCGTCGGCGCAGGCGTAGCGCACGGTTTCGGCATCGACGGGGTCGAGTTCGTCAAAATGCCTGCTGCCCGTGACCGCGCCGAAGGAGGGAAGCTCCGCGCCGAGCAGTTCCGCCGCGAGGGTTTTCAGGCCGCTTTCGGCGAGGGTTCGGAACACCGCGCTGCCCTTGAGTGTCATTTGCGCGGCGGCGATGGTGTCGCAACAGGGCTGCTGAAGGACAATGCCGTGCTTGTATAGGAACATGGATTCAAAAGCGAGGTTGTGCGCCGCTTTGATGATATTGGGGTCGGCGGCGAATTCGGCGAGGAACGCAAGCACCTCCGCTTGGTCGGCGTTTTTGCCGACAAGATGCGCCAGCGGAACGTAGACGCCGCTGCTCTCGGAAACGGAAAAGCTGACCCCGGCGATATGAGACTTGTGCGGGTCGAGCGCGGCGCGTTCCTCATTGCGGTACGGCTCATCGGGAGCCGTTTCAAAGTCAAAAGCAACAATACGGGCGTCGCCGAGGTACTCCCGTACCCCGGCCGCGTCCGTGATTACCCTATACATCCGAGCCGCCTCCGAGCGGCTCTATAACTTCGCCGGTTTCCTCGTCTATCATAATGTCGCCCACCGATTCGTCGGTGGCTTCGTCCTCGAAGGTCACCGTCTTGCTGTACGCCTTGACCTGCTCGGACAGCCTTTCAATCAAAACATACTCCTCCGGAGAAAGCGGGCGGTCGACAGCGAACTGCGCCTGCGAATACGCCAGCCCGCCGCTGTTGGTCGCTTTCTTCAAAGTGAAGCGCGTCACGAAGGCGTTTGACTTCTTGCCTTTGGAGAGCAGCCGCTTGAGGTATTTGGTGAGTTCCTTGATAGACCCGGTCGGCAGCGACAGCAGGAGCGGGAACAACTCGCCTTCCCGCAGAACGTAGATACGGCGGCGGGTCTTGCAGGCTTTGGAACCGTTCTCGCCGGTATCAAAACGGTTCAGCGGACACGTTTTGCAATAACCGCCGGGATCGCCCGCGCCGGTGACGCCGTCAAAAGAAGCGCAGTCGGGCGGGTTGTTGCCGCCTGTGTACTTGGTCTTGTAGTAGCAGAGCAGCGGGTGGTGGTACAGGATGACCGCCGAAAATTCCTTGACGGCGTCGGTTTCGCCCTCTTCGCCGGGCATCTCGAAAAGGGTGCTGCCCCCGGACGGAATCTTGATACGCTCGAAGCCGATGTCCAGCCCGTCCAGTTCCTCCGCCATCATGCCGCCGAAATCGGTGTCGGCGAGGGTGAGATACCCCGTTTTTTTCACTTCCGCGAGCGCGGTGTTTTTGTTGTTAGCCATTGTGATGATCCTCCATATATTTATTTTTTAGTGGCTTTACGGACGCTGACGGTGACCTTGTCAAACACGTTGACCAGCCCCGTCAGCCAGTCGGGGAGCGCGTCCCCGTTTTCCTCGATCCGCTCCTTGACGAACGAGGAGAGGGAATTGGCGTTGACCGTCTCGTACACAAGGTCGCCGTAGCCGTTATCCCGTAGCGCCTCGTACAAATCGTCCTTCACTCCGGCCGCCGCCGAAGCGCGCGTCTTGGTGGTGAGGCAGAACATCGTCCCGGCGCGGGTGAAGTTCTGCGTCTCGGTTTCCGCCATGACCTCCGAGAGCATATAATCGGCTTCGTCAATTTTGGCGTTGACATCTTTGACCTGCGCCTCCAAGTCGTCCTTTAAGTCCCGCAGCCGTTTCAGTTCGTCCGCGAGGTCGAACATAGCGTTATTTTCCATAGCGTTGTCCTCCAATTATTGATAAGGGTTGCGCCCGCTGCGGTAATCGTCCACCAGCGTCCGGGCGAGGTCTGCTTTGTCGCGCAGGGCTTTCAGCACTTTCATATCCACCGTCCCTTTGGCGGCGAGGTAAATATATGTGCAGTTCTCGCGCTGCCCGACGCGGTGAATACGCGCCCGCGCCTGTTCATGGTTGCTCATGCTGTAGTCAGTGCTGTAGAAAACGAGCGTACTGGCGGCGGTGAGCGTGATGCCAAGCCCCGCCGTGGCGATCTGCCCCACGAACACCTGAACGTCCGGGTCGGTTTGAAACCGGCTGACCTGCTCTTCGCGGTCGGTCACGCCGCCCATGATGAGCGAGTATCCGATTCCCATTTTGCCGAGCATGGCGCATATCGCTTTGATTTCCGCTACAAACCGGGCGATGATGACCAGCTTCCTGCCTTCCTGTGCCGCCACATCCAAAATGTCGGACAGGGCGTTCAGCTTGGCGCGGCTGATATTCTGCGGCGCACCGCCTTCATCGTCCCCGATAAATCCGCCCGTAAGCTGCGAGAGCCGAAGCAGACGGGTGAGGATGTTAGCGGCGGTGATTTCCTTTTCGCCGAGTTCGGCGTAGCTCTCTTTGACAAGATCGCGGTACACCTTCATCGCCGCCGGTTCCAGTTCCACGCTGCGGATGATGTCGGTGGTCGCGGGCAGGTCGAGGCACTCGGCTTTTGTCGCCCGGAACGCAATGCTGTGAAGCCTGCGGGTGAGTTCGTCCGCCATTGTCTTTTTCAGCACGGGGGTATGGTTGCCGTAGCCGACCATGTCAAAGTAGCGGTTCCTGAAAGTGTAGAAACTGTTGCCGAAAACAGATGGGTTCAAAAATTTATACTGGCTGAACACGTCGATGGCTTTATTGGTGATGACCGTGCCGGTGAGCAGCAGGCGGTAAACCGACCGTGCGCCGAGGCGGTGCATGGCTTTAGAAGCCGAAATATTGTGCGTCTTAATCTTGTGTCCCTCGTCGGCGATAATAAGGTCGGGGTTCCACGCCGCGATTTCTTTTTCCATCCGCCACGCCGATTCATAGTTCACGACCGCGACTTGCAAGCCGGAGCCGTTAAGCCTTCGGAGCGTTTCCGCTTTCTTGGCGCCGGTGCCGTTCAGCACGGCGAGGTTATAATCGAAAGCGGCGAACTTCTGAAATTCCTCGTCCCACACCCCGACGATGGACAGCGGCGCGACCACAAGGACGCGGCGGATATTGCCGTCAAGGTACAGCCGCCCCGCGATGCCGACGGCGGTGAGGCTCTTGCCGCACCCCATCTCCATCAGCAGCGCGTACCCCCGGCTTTTTTCGCTTTTGAATGTTCCGACAGCCGTATTGAAAGCGCGGCGTTGGTGGTCGAAAGGCTGCGCCCGGATGGGCATTGTCAGTTTTTCGCTCATCCGTCCGCCTCCTCTTTGATTTCCCGTATCTCCACCGTTTCCACGGAATCGCCGGGGGTGAGAACCATAATCTTGATTTTTTCGCCGAACAGCAGCCGGAAGATTTTTTCCCGAAGGCTCCGCGAGCCGCTTTCCAGCACGGGGTCGCGGAGCCCGCCGGGTTTCGCCACGTTAATCGTGACCTTGTGTTTCAGTCCCATCTTTGCCTCTCCTTCCCGAAGGAGCGGATGCCCTTCTACAGATAACCCAAAAATGAGCCTGAATCGAACCCCCCTATTTTTCATAAAATTTTCTGAGCCGCTCATGTATCTTCTTCAGGCGGTTGCGGATAGCGGCTTCGGTGACGCCTTCCTCGGCGGCGATGTCCGTGTATTTGCGCTTTTGGACGTATACTTTTTCATATAGCGCGCGCTGTGCCGGGAGCAGCGCCGCCATCGCTTCCGGCAGCTTTTCGAGCCGCAGTTCGTGTTCGGCGGCGTCCTCCGCGTCTGCGGTGATGATTTCGGGGTCGGCGCCGCTGTCCGCCAGCCACGGGTTCTTCTCGTCAGCATCCTCGCCGTCCGAGCGGTATGAATCGTAGCGGTACGGTGTGCGGCGGTTTTCCCGCCGATCCGTGATAAACTCCGCGTCGTCCATTTCATGGAGCATGGAGATGTCCGCTTCGGTCACGCCGTCCTCGCCGGGGCGCAGTTCGATTTGCTTATTGCCGCGGGAGTCGTAGTAGATATAGGTGGTGCGGTTGTTTTTGCCTGTTTTGCTTTGCCTTGCCATATCGGTTCCTCCTTTCCTCGAAAATTTCAAAGGGAAGGAGGGGGTTACGGATATTTGGCGATATAGCAGAGCCACGGGTAGCAGACGGCAAGGGGTGTATGTAAGGACTTATGGCCGGGCTTGTCCGGCCATAAGGTAAATAGAAAAAGCGCGCCGCTGGGCATTGCTTTCCCACGGCGCGCTTTTTCTGTTCCTGCTATGTAATCTGAAAAACCATATTCGAGAGCGCAATCGCCCCATCGAATTCTTACGCTTTTTTTAACGACTGGAATAATACATAACGGTGTCGAGTGAATTCATTTAGCATGGCGGCAGCCTCCTTTTGCCGCCGCTCACGCTTAATTGGAGTGCATCCTCCGAATCCGGCAAACAGAAAACGGCGGCTTGTATTTCCAAAAGCCGCCGTTTGCCGGTCGATTTTCATTCGGGCATGAAGAATCGCTGCCATTTGCGCGGCTTTTTTTTATTAGCCGCATGGCAGTTGTATCCTATATATATCCCCCTTTCACGAACCACAAAACCTAACTATACGTTTCTCTAATCCTGTAAATTTCGCAACAGGAACAGTAAAATTATATTGGAGGAATTATTATGCGTAACAAAGAACTTTACGACTTCCGGGCGTTTGGCTTGGCCATCAAGGAAGCCCGTACCAAGCAGGGCATGACGCGCGACGAGGCCGCCGCGCTTATTCCCATTGATCCCCGTTATCTGACTAACATCGAAAACAAGGGGCAGCATCCGAGCCTGCAGGTGTTTTACAAGTTGGTCACGTTATTCAACCTTTCTGTCGACCAGTTTTTCTATCCCGATGCCGAGCCGGACAAAAGTTCACGGCGCAGGCAGTTGGATAGCGTACTGGACGGTTTTAATGATAATGACTTGATTATCTTGGAAGCCACCGCTGTAGGAATCACGCAAGCGAAGGAAGCAGGGGAAGCGTAACATCCCCTCGCTTCTTTCATGCCGTTATTATTGCTTTTTCTTCGATTCTCTCGACCCATTAGCGTTTTCAATCACTTGTAGAACACCCTTTTTTATCCCATACACAACATCTGCCTCCCGTGCCATCTCTGCAGAGTGCGTGACCACAATCACGCACTTTTTATGATAGTGCGCACTCTCTTTCAATAGAGCCGCAATATTGGCGGCGGTGTCCTCGTCTAAATTGCCTGTCGGTTCGTCCGCAAGCAGCACGGAGGCGTCGGACGCTAATGCCCGTGCGATGGCTACGCGCTGTTGCTGACCGCCGGAGAGCTTCAGTACGTTTCGCTTCGCTTCCTCGCTCGTCAACCCGACTTTTTCTAAAATCGGCAGGGGTGGAAGCGGAGAGGTCAAACTCACATTTTCAGCCGGGGTAAGGTAATCAATCAGATTGTAGCTTTGGAATATAAACGCTATGTTGTGGCGGCGGTGATACGCCAGCCCGTTTTTATTGATGTTCTCGCCGTTCAGTTTGATTTCGCCGTTACTTGGCTCGTCCAGTCCTCCTATCAACGATAGAAGCGTGGTCTTACCGCATCCCGAAGGGCCGAGGATGGCGTACATTTTTTCTGTTTCAAAAGTTGCATTTACGCCTTTAAGAACGCTATTCTTTTTGTCATAAGCGTATTTGATGCCCGAACATTCTAAGGTAGTCATGGTGTATTCCTCCTAACTCATTTTCGAGAGTATTTCTCTCGGTTTCAGCCGTATGATGGTGTATGACGATACCAACACGGCGCAGATGGTCAGTAGCGTACCGAGTGCGTAAACCCATATCAGATAATCCGGGGTAACAGATACATTGATTTCTGTAATGGCATTGTCAGCGGACGGTTTTGACAGCATATCAAAGTCGCCCGGACTGAAAGAACCGTTATGGATTTGTGAATCGCTATCCGCCAAGTTTTGGGAATCAACGACTTGCGCCATGATAAACTCGCCGGACTTAGCGGCAATAGCGTTACTTGTAGGATAGGCAAGCCCGAATGCCAGCACCGCTATAAAAACAGCTTCCAAGATAAACTGTCCAACGATTTTCGGTTTGTTTATCCCGATTGACATAAGTATGCCGGTTTCTTTGACGCGTCCCCGCGTCCATATCGTAAGGAGCAGAGCGAGTATTGCCACGCTGACCGCTGATATAACTATAATCAAGGTGCGGACAAGACTTTGCATAGATTCCAGTGGGTTGGCGATGACATTGTATTGTTCGCTGTCTATGCTCAAAATTAATGTTTTTCCTTTTATCATCGAGTGATTGGCTATTTCGTCATAAACATTTTGAATGTTTATGGGGTCTTCTACATAGAGGTCAATGTAATCATAACCTCGGCTGAAATCATCCCCAAATTCGTCAATCATGGAATTGTAATCAATAATCCCTTGATTGCTTGGGATTTGACTCGCGGTAATTGCGTTATTTCCAAGCCCTTCCGTGCCAGTAAATATTCCGACAATTATGAAGGATACGTTTCGTCTGGCATCCGGACTGTAAATAGTCATTGTGTCACCAAGTGACAGATTATTGTACTCCGCTAATTCATTTGAAATCATAATCACATGGTTGTCCGTATCGACAATATGACGTCCCTCTTTTAGCGTGAGGTTTCCATTCATAAAGCCGCTACTCTTTTCGGAAAAGAGTGTGACCATCATCATTGCCAACTCGCCCTCAAAAGCAAACCCTCTCGGCGGAATGTAGTTAAAATCAACGCCCGAACCGCCAAAGCTAATGGATTCAGTATTAAAATCCGTAACACCGGGTATCTCCATCAATGCCGAAAGCATCTCTTTCGATATAATGTCTCCGTCATATACATAAGTGCCTCCATACCCCGCGTTTTCGCCCGGTTTCATATTCTTTTGGCTCATGTCAATTGCAAGCCTAACTCTGCCACTGACAGAACCGCGAACATCCTTCGCCGCATCCTTCGCGGAGCTTTGAATGGCGATGCCTGTCAGTACGAATGTCGAGATTATGGTCAGTACCAAAAGCAGTATTAGGCTTTTTACCTTGTGCCGGATAACATACAGTCCGGCTCGTTTTACGAAGCTCATATTTTTCCTCCTAACTCATTCGCGCGAAAATTTCACGCGGTTTCAGTTTGATAATCGCAAGCGATGATAGCAACGCCGATACTGTTATGACCGCCAGCAGACAAGCGTAAATCGCCATCGTAATTGTAAACGGCATGGTAAGCAGCGTAGTAGGCGCGATATTGCTCGAAAGTCCTGTTTGCAAGGCTTGTTCCTCAATCTGCACGACTTTCAAATTGATAAGGATACCGCTTTCCACCTTACCGGAAACAAAACCGGCGGCAAAATAGGAACAGGCGAATGCTATGATTGCCATAACCGCGACCTCAGCGACAAACTGTCCCAAGACTTCTTTTTTCGGTATGCCTACCGACATCAAAATCCCCGCTTCATGGACGCGCCCGCGCATACGCATGGCAAGTATCAGAATCAGTACCGCCGCGCCGACCACGCTGACACACACAAGCAACGTCTTAATAAGGTTTTGGATTGTTTGCAATCCCGACGAGATTTTTTCATAATTGAAATCGTCCTTACGGATAAAAAAGCTGTTCCAATCAATCAAGTCCATCTGCTGTACTTCATCCACGACGGCGTTAAGGTATAACGGGTCTTGGATGTAAAAAGATACGCCGCCTGTGTATTCGTCCTCGTTCGCAAGCCCCAAGTCCACCAAAAAGGCGTGGTCTGAGAATATCAGATTTGCACGAAGCCCCGCTGCGGGTTGATATGCCGCGTCCGCTTGCGGCTCCAATTCTTTAAAAATGCCGATAATTTTTGCTTCAACCGCCGTTTGGCTATCTTTCAGCGCGTCGATAAAATTACCATCTTTTTGTGCAAGCTCGGCAGACAATAGCGTTACCGTGTCGCCTACAGATAAATTGTTTATTGCCGCCAGCGTTTCACTGATAAGCACCACGTTTTTATCCTTTGGCGTGATGTGCCTGCCCTCACTTAACTCCAACACCTTCTCTTGAAAATTCAGATGCAGAGCCGTGTAATTGTTTGCGGACACTTGACCCATGTTGCTCTCGTCTGTGTGATACGCTCCGGGTATGAATTGCAAGCCCTTTGCGTACCCCGAATTTCTGCCGTTGTAATACTTCAGCTTGCCGTTTTCCATAATTTTCCTGACAGCTCGTTCGGTAACAACAGCTTGCTTTTCCGACGATAAACGGATGTGGAACGCCGCTCCCACCGCCGTTCGCATATTGACAGCGACCTCTCCCGTCGCGTACAGGAGCGAAAAGCAGGATAGGACGAAAGCGGAAATCGTGAACAACAGTAGGAACAGAATCAGCGTTTTACCTTTCTTCCGCATCAGATAGAGCATGGTTCGTTTTAGAAAAGACATTTATTCACCTCCTTCGGCTCTTTTCGTAATTGCATTATAAAAAACCAATCTCACAAGCTCGTCCCCGTTTCATCACATTTGCGTCCCATTTTTGTGACAAAAAAAACGAGAGCCGCTTCGTTTTAGAAGCAGCCCCCCGTTCAAGGATTTATTTTTCTTAATTATAGAGGGAATACAATGGTGAGCATTATGCCGGATTCGGTGTTTTCAAGCCGATATTCAAAGCCGTGATTATCAAGGATAGTCTTGACGATATACAGCCCCAATCCGCTACCGCCCGTATCCCTACTGCGTGATTTGTCCGTTCGATAGAACGGTTCCCATAAGCGCAGGAGTTCGGCGTCATCAATATGAACGCCGGAGTTTTCTACCGATAAAACTCGCCTTTCCTTTGATATGCATACCGTAATGGCGCTGTTTTCTGGCGAGTGCTTGACGGCGTTGCCGATAATGTTGGAAAGCACGGTCTGCATTTGCTTTTTGTCAGCGTGGATAATTATATCATTATCACAAGGACTGTCTATTGCGATATGTTTATCCCGCGCCATATTCTCGTACATACGGCAACATTCGTCGGTCAAAACTGAAAGTGGCATTTCTTCCATATTCAAGCTGAGTGTGTCCAGCTTTGATAGGGTCAAGATTTCTCGCACCAGTTTTTCAATGGACTCGGTTGTTTGATATGCTTCTTGCAAATATTTATCTCTATCTTTGAATTTGCCCACATTCAAAATCATGCCGTCAAGTTCGCCCTTGAGAATCGTAACCGGTGTTTTCAATTCATGAGAAATAGCCGAAAAGAAATCTCTGCGCCGCCGCTCTTGTTCGCGTTCCCTTTCGATGTCCTCTTTGAGTTTATCATTGGCGGTTTGCAATTCTCTCATCGTGCTATCAAGTTTGACCGCCATCTCGTTCAGATTAGCCGCCAGCGCGCCGATTTCATCAGAACGTGAAACATCACACCGCCATGACATATTCAACGCGGTCATCTTTTTGGAGACATTGCTTATATCTACAATCGGCTTTGCCAAGAAACGAGAATAGAAAAAGGCGGCAAACGCGGAGATGATGAGTATG
>Ga0082212_10003845_pt1 | contig 21100 bp, 18 predicted proteins | sample TergutNt197P3_FD_71548 | JGI IMG/M metagenome (GOLD analysis project Ga0082212, IMG submission 71548) | Neocapritermes taracua P3 segment gut microbial communities from Petit-Saut dam, French Guiana - Nt197 P3 | ecosystem: Host-associated > Arthropoda: Insects > Digestive system > Gut ... | reverse complement strand
GAATGATATATATAATTTTTTCATGTTTTTTGACAATACGCCGTTTTGCCCGAACTCGCAACGGCGCAATCTATCCATGAAACTTTTTAACCCTTCGGCAGTTTCGCCCCAATATACCGGCGTGACCGGGCATGGATTATATATAACGCTCATGATTCGTAACCCTCAGTTTCCACAGACCATTCCTCACTCATTCGTTAGGTCCCGTGATGAAATGGTTCGGAGACGACCGTATTGATTTTGTCGTGGTTCTCGGTTCGAGCTGAAATACTCAGCCGGGTTACAGACAGGAAGATACGTCTGTTGCCATGCTTCAAATGAAATCGGGGAAGCTAATCAGACTGCGTGTAGATTGTGTTTCCAGATGTCCCCACGCGATGAATAACTACACACTTCAGGGAACGAAGGGCGTATATGAATCGCCGTGAACATACGACGAACACATGGTATATTTCATGAAAGACGGCGAGAGTATAGACTATGCGAAATGGGAGCCGTTATCGAACTATGACAGTTATTTACCCGAACGGTACAAAACCGTATCGGAGAACGCGATTATTATATCGTGCAGGATTTTCTGGACGCTGTACGCGGCGTAAAACCGCCGACAGTTTATATGAAACCTGCGAATGGACGGCGGTTGCTCTGTTGTCGTCTCTGAGCGTTTTAAGTCGGGGCAGAGCGGTGGACATGCCGGATTTCCGCTCAAATCTTATGAAAGATAAATTTGTTAATTTGTAAAATTTATGTCACTATCGTTTGCCCCTTTTCACTACTAATACAATCAAGAACCCCAAAGTGTTGGATATTTTTTTATTTATTTTACTACAAATAAAAATTTACATTTACGACTTTACAATTTAATCAGCAGACGACGAAGTCGGCTTAACACTCAACGCAAAATTATGTTGAGTGGAAGGGTTTGGGAGAATTCCCGACAAGACGGCAAGAATGAAAAGAAGTCATCTTTACATTGCTTGCCCGATAAAAAAATCATGGCTTTTAGCTCATTTATCCATCATTCAGTAAACAAAACCGAAATTATCAAGCAACTTACGCATTGGCGCATTATCCTCGTGCGTGTCGATTCTGATGTTGTCATGCTGCTCAAACATATATTAATTAAACTGCAACTTCCCCTCATTGGTGGGGGGAAGTTGTATATTGCCTTGCGGACAAACAGTAAGCTGTTTTTTATTTTATATTAACTTTCATCATATAATTTTCCGATGCCCACATTCAATGCTTCTGACAACGCTTTAACTTCATAGTCGGCAATAAAACGGTTGCCTGCTTCTATGCGAACTATCGTCAGCCTATCGAATTCATAACCGGATACCTGCAGTCTTGCCGCAAGCTGTTCTTGTGTCATTTTCGCGTTATGCCGTAATTTCCGCACATTACAGCCAATGATATTTTTTCGTCCGTTATGCCGGTAGATTTTCATTATTTTCCTCTTAGTTTTCAATATTTTTATTTTTTACCAAAATATCAATCAAATCGTATAATACTTTTATTTCTTCATCAGTTAAATTATCTAATGACAAAGTTAATTTGTTGCTTAAGCCTAATAAATAATCAGCCGTTGTTTGAAATAATGAACATAATTCAGTCAGACATTGAACAGACGGCACATTAATGCCGCTCTCCCATGCATTTACCGTAGAACGCGTAACATTTAATTTTTTTGCCAAGGTTGATTGAGAATAATCTCTTTTTATTCGTAATTCTTTTATTTTATCAGCAATCATATTTTTTCACCCCTGATGTTAATAATATACAACGCAAAAAGATATTAAAACGACAATATATGTATAATATTATTGACGAGCGCGTATTAATATGATATAATGAATTAATCTTATATAATAAGAATAAAAAAATACAGAAATGTAAATAATATAAAAGCGAATAGGGATTAATGAATAAAACAAGAAAAATAAAACAAAAAACAAGGAGAAAAATAATGAAAGCAACAGGAATAGTGAGACGGATAGACGACCTGGGGAGGGTAGTTATCCCTAAGGAAATCAGACGCACGATGAGAATAAGGGAGGGAGATACACTGCTGACGACATTGGCGAATAATAATTCATTTGATATATTCTGCGCGGCTATGCTGGCTTTCGGGGAATTGATAGAACGGTAAAATTACATAAAAATATAAAAATTCGCTTGCTTACTGCATAATTTTGTGTTATAATTGTGCAGTAAGCTATTTGATTAGGCAGAAAGGATTATAATATTTTATGAGAGAATTTAATTATTCGGTTATTCCGCCGGAACTGATGAATCACGAAATCATGAACCTGATAGCGGCGATACATGAATATAAGGGAAAACAGGATTTATTCATAGAAGCGAAACCTGATATACTGGAAGCAATGGTTGAAATCGCGAAAATACAAAGCACCGGGGCGTCGAACCGTATTGAGGGTATCCGTACAACCGAACGGCGTTTAACAGATTTGATGAAAATGAAATCAGAACCGCGTACCCGTTCCGAACGTGAAATTGCCGGTTATCGCGATGTGCTTGGATTAATTCACGAAAGTTATGATTATATGTTGCCGCGTACAAATGTTATATTACAAATGCACCGCGATTTGTATAAATACAGTCCTTCATCTATCGGCGGAGCGTTTAAAAATATGGATAACGTCATTGCTGAAACAGACGCGGAGGGTAACAGTATTATAAGATTTCAGCCGCTATCCGCTTTTGAAACGCCAGACGCGATAGAACGGCTTACAAAAACTTTTATTGACGAGATAAACAAACAAAAATATGACGCGCTTTTACTAATACCTATGTTTGTGCTTGATTTTCTGTGTATTCACCCGTTTAATGACGGCAACGGCAGAATGAGCCGTTTGCTTACGTTACTGCTTTTATATCGAAGCGGGTATATTGTCGGTAAATATATCAGTATTGAAATGATTATTGAAAAAACAAAGGAAACGTATTATGATGTGCTATTTGAAAGCTCGCAAAATTGGCATGAGCATAATAACGATTATTTGCCGTTCACAAAATATTTTCTTGAGATATGTTTGAGCGCGTATAAAGAATTTGAATCGCGGGTTGAATATTTACAAACGCGTAAACTGCCAAAACCGGAACGAATCAAAAAATTATTTGCCAACTCTCTCGAAAAACTTTCAAAGAAAGAAATTCACGAAAAATGTCCCGATATAAGTCTTTCAACTATTGAAGCAACGCTTTTAGCATTGGTCAAAGAAGAATATATCGCAAAAATCAGCGCGGGAAAAAACACCCGGTATATCAGAAATACAGAAATTTAAAAATACTTTGGTTTTTCATTTGAAAGGTCAATCTCGCCGTAGAATGAATTATATGTATATTTTCTGAAAAGCTATGCGTTCGGCACCATCGGAGTAACGTACAATACCGCAGTAAACAAAACCGAGATTATCAAGCAGCTTTCGCATTGGCGCGTTGTTTTCGTGTGTGTCGATTCTGATATTGCCATGCTGTTCAAAGCACCAATCTATACAAAAACGTCCTATACCTTTCGGTGCGCTACGACTTTTCGCTATCCTGTGAATCACGCCGTATATGTCGTCGCTGAGCCATTTACCGTCGATTGATTCATACGCCGGTTCGCACTCGACGGCGAAATAGAACACGGCGATAATTTCGTCGTTTTCTACGCATACATAACTTTTTTCTTCATGAATGTCACGCTCTATCCTTTCACGCGGCGGACTGTTATCTTTCCATTGCGTTGGATTGCCGTTCTCGCGCATAAATTCACGCGCTTCCGCATATATCTGCATGACCGAATAAATATCGGCAAATTTCGTTTTGCGTATCAGCATATAATCACACTCTTGTTCTTTTTTGATTTGGATTTACGAAAGTGGCGTCAAAATCTCCCAGTATAGCAAGCGTTATTTTATATTAACTTTCAGAGGTTTTAAACATTTACATGAATTATCATGAAATTTACAGCCTTTTAAAATTATTGCTCCAAATTATTCATAATTTTGTCAATTTCTTTTTTAACGGAATTGCCGCTTTTTTCATATAACGACGCGAAATCTGTTTTGCCTTTATAGATAAGGTCCGATATGCCGCCTGATATATTGCCGTAATTGCTTGCCACACCTAAGTCTATTACACGGTTCTGCATGATATAATCTATCATTTCTATTGATTCCTCGTCGCGCAGGTATTTTCCGTTGATTGCTTTCTCGAAATACACCGGCAATACTTTCTGTTTTGACTGATATGCCATTTCTTCAAGTATTATGCCTGTCATTTCAAGGTCGGGGCAAATATTCGGGACAGAATTAAGCGACGTTGCCCAGTGATGCACCATTGACGTATAGTTTTCCTGTGTTTCGTCATATTTCGGCATGGGAACGACTCCAAACGCTTCTGCCATTTCACGCAATATTCTTACGCACAGTAAAGTTTCGGTGAAAAAAAGCGTGCGGTTTTCAGCGAGCAAAACCCTGCTGTATTCCGGATTGGAGCTATGCTGTTTATTCATTGAGGTGTCATGAGAATTAAACGCGGTTTTGTTATTGCATATTTCGGTTATCATATCGAGAAGATTCGCAGTCCGGTCGTCAAATTCTTTGAATATCAACCCGTCGTTATCGTCTTTTTCTATGAATCTTAAATCCGCCCCTATGTAAAATCCGGTCGCCAGAGTGCTTTGACCCGATGTGCCGTATTGGTCTTTATCGTCCATTTTCCCGTCGTTATTCAAGTCCATGATATAATCTTTTGTCAGTTCCAGATAACTTGCCAGAGTCCATTTGCCCTCTTTTACCATGTTATATATATTTGCCGGGTCGTAACCGCTGTCCGTCAGCATTTTTTTGTTAAACATAGCTATCCATGTCGCCTCATACGACATCAAATTCGTTGCGTTTGCGGCGCAGAACTGTCTGTTGCGCAAAGTTAAATCTTTGTTGAGCGCAATATCCCACCACGGATTTTTTAAATCAATATTGGGAATTGCATTTAAATCAAGCAATAAATTATTGGTTGACATCGAAAAGCTTTCTTCGGCGTTTGCTATTACCGCATGATAACTGTTATCCCCTGATTTTACGAGTTTGCTTACGGTACTATACGCACTCCCGACTTTGACCGGGGTTTCCGTGATTATCACGTTATATTTGCTTTCCACCAGACAGTTTCTCTGGAATATAATATCGTTTACAGCGTCGCCTGTTTCGCCTTCGGTATATATATCCAAAGCGTCCCATTCGTTGGCGTCGCCGCCCCTCACCAGAAAATTAATTTTGGCTTCGTTGAAATCGCGTTCGGGCAAATCCGGGGCAATTTCGTCAGTAGTTATAATATCATCTTTTGTCTGCTGTTCATGGCTATCGCCGGCAGGGTTTTTTGTATTTGAATTATTATCTTCCGGCGAACCGCATGAAGATATAAAAATTATCAGTATAAGTAAAAATATAATTATTCTTTTTTTCATATTGGTAATCCCCTTAATTTTCTTTTTGTATCTTCACGTTTATTAATGCGAATAGCGAGTTGAAAATTAATTTTTCGTAGGGGCGGGGTTTTCCCGCCCTCGCAAAACAGCGGTTTTTGATCCGAGGGCGGGATGTTTTATTTGGATAACAAACCCGCGGGCGGAAAAACCCCGCCCCTACAGGTAAAAATCCAATCCGCTATTCACGTCAATGATTATTTTCCTCGATTGCGGCGATGGTTTTTTCTATCGCTTTTATCCATTTGGGTTCGTCTTTTTCATACTTGGAGGCAAACTCTACGCTTTTCTTCTGTGAAAATCCCGTGAAAAAATCAAGCATCCCCGACCAGTTGAAAAATATACCCTGGTCTATCACGCGTGTCGAAAATATCAGGTCAAGCATGTCCGCAGATTCGTCGTCCCTCGAATATTTGCTTTTCAGGTTTATCTCATAATACGCCTTTGTCAGAGTGTTCACCGATTCAGCCGCCCACGCCTCAAGAATCGCCCCTGTACGCTCCAAATCTGATGCGGTTACAGGTACGCACATGACAGTCGCATTGCCGTACTGGAAAGCATTATAGTACTGCTCCTGCGTTTCGTCATATTTGGGCAGCGGCAGTATGCCGAAATTTGCTTCCATATCGCGCATACGTTTTACCGATTCTATCGGGCTTATATAATACAAAGCCCTGCCCTCGTTGAATGTGTCTATATTCACTTCTTTCCAGATGTCCGCGTATTTTCCGGTATAATCATCGGCTTTTATCTGGGCGTTTCCGTCCGACAGGAAATCTATGACTTTGTTTAACACAGATACCGTCCTGTCGTTATTGAGCGCAAGCGCGGGCAAATCGTCTTTATCTTTTTCGATTATTTTCTGACCCGACGCGGCGAAAAGAGCGTACGCGCACTCGTGCTGATTTACCGCTCCCCATTGGTCTTCCGGGGTCAGAACGCCGTCCCCGTTCAAATCTTTTGTCACGGCTCTGCAATTCTCATGAAATACGTCAAGAGTCCATTTGCCGTCCGTGACCTGCTGATACGGGTCATCGAGATTATAGTCTTTATATAAATCTTTGTTGAACATGATACACCATGTTGCGTCGTTGGTCGTAGTGGTGATATTTCCCGCAGCTCCGTATAATTTATGTCCGACGGTCATAGAATCGTTGGCTGTTTTGTCCCACCACGGCTTGTCAAAGCTCAAATACGGCACCCCGTATAAATCAAGTATCTGACCTTTCTGAATCAATGTCGCCGCGCCGTACATAGTGGGGTACGCAACGTCAAAATCGTCGCTCCCCGACTGAATTATTTTCTGGATAAACGGCAGAACGTCGTCTTTTCTTATTTCGGCTATGTCGATATTGAACTTATCTTCCAGTATCCTGTTCCGGATATATACCGCGTCGTTGATGGGGTCGGCGTTCTGTTCTGCCGCGAACATATCTACGGTTATCCAATGAAGCCCCAGATATCCTTCCCTGACCACCACATTAAAAGTATAACCCTCGCAGTCCATTTCGGGTACGTCGTATATGATTTTTTCTTCTTTTTCGGTTTTGCCTGTTTCGTCATTTTCCCCGCCGTCATTTGCATTTTCATTATCGCCGGCAATAACGCCGTCGTTTTGATTTCCGCTGTCCGCGCTGCTTTCTTTTCCGCATGACGAAACCATAGCCAAACAAAAAACAACCGACAGGCAAACTATACAAATTACAATTCTTTTCATAATTCAAATCCAACCCTTTCCCATAAATTATATAAAATAAAAATAATATGATATTATCATGCTAATATCATATTATACGAAACAAACGCGGATATGGTTTTTGCGAAAAAATTTTGTAAACTTTTTAAGGGCGTTGACATCCATGGTTTGTTAAGATATAATATAAGCAGCTGGATTTATAAATTTTGGGAGAAAATCATAAAAGGAGATAAAAATGTTTGAGGGAATAAATTTTATCAAAGCGGATATGCCGTTTGTGAAAGAGTTTGACAAAGAAAAAAGCCCGTGCGTGATGTTCAGAAAAAGATTTGAAATCAAAAGTTTCAAAACGGCAAGAATTTTTGTTTGCGGGCTTGGCTACGGATATTATTACATAAACGGCAAAAAAATAACGCGGGATTTATTCACCGCGCCCGTCAGCGACTATAATAAGACTTTGTGGTATAATTCATACGATGTAACAGAGTTTTTGCAGTCCGGCGAAAATATATTTACGGCGATATGCGGCAACGGGTTTTACAACGAATCGTTTAAAACGCCGTGGAATCACAATAACGCCGAATGGCGCGATAATCCGAAGTTTATACTTAAACTTGAAATTGACGGGGAAACTATGCTTGTTTCTGATAACACATGGAAGTGTACGGATAAAACGCCGGGTGTATTCAATCATCTTAGAAGCGGCGAGTATTTTGATTCGCGGATATATGACCCGAAATTTAATCAACTTAATTTTGACGACAGAGATTGGAATTACGCAATAATCGACGATACCCCGCCGAAAGGGGTTTTCAGGGAATGCCTGTGCGAGCCTATACGCGAATGCGGCGAATACAAAACCATTAAAATAACGAAAACCGGTGAAAAAAGATATATTTTTGATTTGGGGCAGAATATGTCCGGATATATAAGGCTCAAAGTCGCGCCTCAAAACGGCAATAAAGGCGATGAATTTGTCATCAGATACGGCGAGCAGATAAACGAAGATTATTCGATTAATTATAACGGTATGACCGACGGGTATTTTTATCCCGAAAGCGAATTTGCGACCGATAAATTTATATGTAACGGCGAAGATTTCACATGGTCGCCAATGTTTACATATCACGGATTCAGATATATCGAAATAACAGGCATAGAAAATCCCGAATATGATACTGTTACGGGAATTTTCGTTCATCAGGATATAAAGATAATGTCAGACTTTGAATGTTCGGACGAAACTTTGAATAGATTGTTTAAAATCGGCAGAATGGCGACATACTCAAATCTTTTTTACATGCCTACGGATTGCCCGACCCGTGAAAAACTCGGCTGGGCAAACGACGCTCAGGCTTCGGCTGAACAAATGCTCACGAATTTCGATATAGTAAAATTATTCAAAAAATGGCATATGGACATACTTGACGCAATGCGGGACGACGGCTCTTTACCCGGTATAATTCCGACGGGCGGCTGGGGTTACGAATGGGGCAACGGACCTGTGTCCGAGGGGATTTTGTTTGAAATACCGTGGAGAATATATCTGCACACAGGCGATAAGTTTATGCTTGTCGAAAGCCTGCCGTATTTCGGGCGTTATTTTGATTTTCTCGAAAGCAAAAAAGAACTCGACGGTTTGATTGATTACGGGCTTGACGATTGGGCTTGCCCCGAACCGACGAAAACTCCGAGAAAATTTATAAATCTTGTATTTTTATATAAATTCCTGAAAATTGCCTCTATTGCAGATAAAAAGTACGAATCCGAACTTGAGAAAACAAAAAAACTTTTTTATGATAATTACATGAACGCCGACGGCACGTGCAAAATAAACGAACAGACAGCCGTCGCAATGACCGTATTTCATGACCTCGGCAATTCCGGCGCACTCAAAGAACAATTAAAAAAACTCGTGGAAGAGAAAAACTTTCACCATAACTGCGGCATGGTCGGACTGCCTTGCCTGTATCTCGCGCTTAATAAATGCGGGCTCGCCGAATACGCGTATAAAATTATCACGGCAACGGGTTATCCGTCATATTCGCAGTGGCTTGACGGGGACGCGACGACTTTATGGGAAACATGGCAACCGGGCAATTCAAAAAATCATCATATGTATTCGGATTTTATGTCATGGCTCATGAAAACACTCGTCGGGATAAATATAACAGAGCCGGGATATGAAAAAGTCGAAATAAAACCTGAGTTTATCGCCGAACTTGACTTTTGCCGGGGATATATAGATACGCCGAAAGGCAGAATATCAGTCGAATGGAAACGCAACGCCGACGGTACGGTCACTCTTGATACACACGTTCCCGAATCTATTATTGCGTCAAAATAACAGAAAACACGTGCGCTTTGGGCTAAATCAGCCTCCTTCGCTTGCGAGGGAGGTGTCACGAAGTGACGGAGGGAGTTCTTTTTGAACTTGCTTAACTATAGACATATTTATCTGCTTTTCTTTACATATTGGAATTTATATGGTATAGTACACGTAACAAGTATTTTAAATCGTTTTAACCGGGAGGATTTTTTTATGAATATAAAACCGATAACAAAATATTGCGGTGCTGTCGATGAAATCATAGAAGCGGTCGAAACCGCGGAAGAAAACGATGTTATAGGCATAAATTCGGGCGTATATGAATTTACCGGAACGCATAAAGTTATATTCCGGGACAAACGCAATGTCACCCTGCGAAGCGTGACCGGCTGCGCGGACGACGTAGTATTCAAAGGCGGGGGATTTCACAAAAAAGACGGTTATAAAAAAACGCTTATAGACGAACCGGTATGTATCGCGTCGGGCAACGACGGGATTATAATATACGGCATAACAATCCGCGATTCCAACTGCCATGGCGTCAAGATTCAGGGCGAAGGAAATAACGCGAACATAACGATTGATAACTGCAAATTTATTGATATATGCGAGCGTATGATAAAAGGTTCGGCGGGCAATAACGACAATTATGCCGTGACCGGCATCACGATTACGAACAGTTATTTTGAGGATACGCAGATTCCCGCCGCGTTCGACCACATGGATATATTTGACGGCGATTATATAGCCGGAATAGATATGATGGTTTTGGACGGGGCTGTAATATCAGACAATAAGTTTGTGAATATAAAAGGCATGAACGGCGGAGCGAGAGGCGCGGTATTTATATGGGTAGATTCGAAAAACGTGACTGCGGAACGAAACGTCATAATAAACTGTGACAGGGGAATATGTTACGGCAATCCCGGGAATACATCGGCAGAGGGCGGAAACCTGCCGTACTATGTTGACGGAGGCGTTATATGTGAAAATATAATAATTAACCCTGTTTCACACGGCATAGAGCTTGCGCACACAAATAATATAACGGTACGCCGTAATATTATTTATCGGAAAGACGAGACGGGGCGCGGCATATCCGAAACAAGCATGAGTACGGAAAAGCAGTCAGAAGGGCTTATAATAGCCGAAAATTCCGTGCGTGGCGCAATATCGGCAAACGGAGCGGAGATATACGGCAATACTTTACGCGAAACTATTCCTGAATATTGATATTATTTATATTAAAAGGGGAATTATATGAAAATTATAAAACAAAAAATAAAACGCATAATATCTGCGTTTCTGGCTTTATCTGTGATATTTTTAGCGTTGATTTTTACGCCGTCATGCAACAGCGGCAAACAAAACAATAATTTGAGCGGCGAACAGAACGAACAGAAGCAAAATCAGGACCAACAGCAGCAATCCGTTGAGGAACAGGACAACCGACCTGAATTTACGCCCGTTGACGGCTTAGACTACGACGGATATAAATTCAGAATACTCGGATTTGACGGGAAGGCAAATGCATGGCAGGCGGTATCAATTTCCGAAATCATAGCCGAAGAGGAAATCGGAGAACCTATACATGACGCGATATACCGAAGAAACAATGAAATTGAGGAACTTTATAATATTAAAATAGATATTGTTCCCGTTACATATCCGAACAGGGATGATTTTGCCAGAATAGCCTCGAAAGCTATTTTGGCGGGGGACGACGTATTTGATACGGCGTTTCTTCTCGGTTCGGCAATACCTACTGTGCTCGGCAAAAAAAACATGGCGCATGATTTGACCGCCATACCCTCGCTCGATTTGTCAAAAAGCTGGTGGGACCAAAATTCAAGGGACGCCCTGTCGGTCGGGAACAAACTTACTATGGTCATAGGAGACGTAAATCTTTATTCGTCTTTCGCGCCTATGGTTATATACGCGAATAAACAGATTATAGAAGAATATTCTGTCGGTAATTTATATCAGCTTGTCAGGGATGGCGAATGGACATGGGACGCTCTGTATGATATTGCCAGAATGACCGCAAAAGACCTTGACGGGGACGGCGTTATAAAAAAAGACGACCAAATCGGTTTTTCGCTTGAAGCGACCCATCTTTATGTGGCGACAAACAGCGCGGGGGGATTCATGACTCCGAAAAATAACGGGGATATTCCCGAGCTTGCCCCTAATATTGAAAAAATCTCGTCGGTGATAGATAAAGTCCTGCCTATTTTTAAAGATACAAGCACGTCTTTATTCGGAAATTCAATAACCGGCTACGACAACCCGTATTTTGAATTTTTAGTACCCAAGTTCCGCAACGGGGGCATAATGTTTTTGGTTCAGCAGCTGCTTATCAGTTTTGAACTGCGCAGCATGGAAGCTGATTTTGCCATACTGCCGTTTCCCAAATACGACGAGGCTCAGGAAAATTACGGAAGCGTAATAACGAACGCTTTCGCGACATACACCGTTATTCCGATAACCTGCGGGGATACGGAACGCACGGCAAATATCCTGCAGGCTATGGGATATTATTCGCAAAAATATATAACCCCCGCATATTACGACGTCACCGTAACAAATAAATTAATACGCGACGACGATACAATAGAAATGCTCGATATAATTTTACGCAACAGGGTTTTCGACCTCGCGTTTTTATACGACTGGGGCGGAATCGCGGGGATATTCGAATCTATCGCCTTAAAAAAAGACGCGGCGAACACTTTTGTCTCGCTGCTCGAAAAAAACGAAGCGAAAATAAAAGCGGCAATTCAAAATACCCTCAGCGAGCTTGAATAAAAAATCAAAACAGACCGCCGCGTTATTCGCGTTGCCCGTTAAGGCATGGTCTGTTTTGATTTTGTTTTTAAATACTAAATCAGTTTTTTATTGTTTTTGCGCGTATAATCAATCCTGCGAACGAAAGAACAAACGCGATTAATATAATCATAATCATTACGGTGTCGCCCGTTTGCGGAGCGGGCGCGGCGGCAGACACGGGAGTATCGTCAACTATCGGTGCGGGTTCTTCAACCGGCTGAACTTCCGGAGGTTCTTCTTCGGCAGCCGGTTCATTTACGACATTTCCGCCGAGAGAAATAAAATCAAACGCGGGAGGCTTGTTGATGCCGGGCAGGTCGGACGAACAATAATAAACGGTATCTCCGTCCGCGGATACTTCCTGCGAAAAAACAAATATGCCGATTTGCTTGTTTGCCGCCCAGTTGCTCCCGAAATCTGCGTCGGTGCCTGACAGGTATGCTTTAAGCGCGTTTATGTCTATTTTCATTTCTATAGTATAGGCTTTATCCGATTTTACGCCTGCGGACTCAAAATAGGCTTTAGTGTCGTCGCCGGCTATAATATCTTCGGTGCTTGGCTCAAAAGTCGGGAAACCCTTGTCGTCGAGCCTGAACTTAACCTGGTCTTCGGTGCCTGTCGCCTCGTTGGTGAAGTCCAGAAAAAATTCAACGTTAGTCACTTCCCAAGGAGCGTCTGTCTTAACGTCGTCATAATTGTCGGGGGCAGATAACGTACCCGCAATATCAATGTTTATGAACACGTACAGATAAGCGTCGTCCCAAAGCAGCCACGCGTCTGCGCCGCCGCCCAAACCGCCGAAGTCGGCTTCGCCTTCCATAGGCGTTCTTACCGGTATTTTCAGCCCGTTGTCATATAAGCCGTCTTTTACGCCGTCAACAACCGGAACGGCTGCGGTCTTGGGTATTGCGCCTAAATTTCCGTTGTCGCTGTGAGCAAGCGCAGCAAAAGGAACGCACGTCAGGATTACTGCAATTAAAATCGCGATAATTTTTCTCATGATTTTTCTCCTTTATTTATAATATTTATAACTTTAAATGTTTGTTTAATGTTATAATACTATAAATATTAAATAAATGCAAGAGATAATTACATTTTTTAATAAATTTATTATGGTTCGGTATGAAAGGGTAAAATAAATATGGCAGATAAAAAAACAGTAGAACGGTTCGCGCTGACGGAAATAAAAGAAGAACTCAGCCTGATGATACCTCAGGAAGGGGTCCGCCATTCTGTATTCCCGCCCGAAGTTAAACACAACGCTATATGGGATTATGCTATAAGCCCTGAAAACCGGCATTTTTTCAGCCTCTGCGCGGAGGGGAATTTTTCGCAGTTCGCGCATTTATATGAATATATGCCCGATACGGGAGAAATGAAGCTATGTCTGAAGCTCGATGAAACAGCGGTCACGCATCCGAGAGCGATACGTCCGAGCAAATTTCACTCGTCTTTTTCGTTCATGCGCGACGGGCGGCTTATATTTAATACGCATACGACCGCTACCGCTCCGAATCACCCATTTTGGAATCCGCTTGCTTATTATAATCATATCTGGGAAGGTTATCCGGGGGCGAATATTCTGATTTATGACCCATCAACCGGAAAACTCGACGATTTGGGCATACCAATCCCCAGAATATCTATTTACGGCGGCGTTTTCGAAAAAACTTCAAATGCCCTGTATTTAGGTTGTTATACCAAAGGGCATATATATAAATTTGACCCGGTTACGAAAAACGTCAAAGATTACGGGCAGGTCACGGAAATAGCTTCTTTCCGTTATCTGGCAGGACCTGACGGCAATGTGTATTTTTCGTCGAAAACCGGCGATCTTCTCCGCGTAAACACAAAACTCGACCGAATAGAGGAATTGGGGGTTCATTTCCCCGTTTATGACGACCTGCCCGGAACGCTGACGCATAATCAAATGTTGTTCGGCGCAGTCGGACCGGACGGCAGGCTGTATATATCCGCGGCTTTTGGCAGCGAACTTCTGAGATATGACTTTGCCGCCAACAAACTTGAATCCATGGGCGAATTTGCGCCGCCGGAGTTTCTTGAAACATACCCGGAACGCAGACAGCGCGGCGGGGAAGTAGCGGTCGGTCTTGCGTTTGACGAGTACGGCGTTTTATGGTACTCATATCATTTCATGGGAGGAAACTGGCTTACGAGCCGGGATATTTTAAAAGGCGGCAAGCCTCAGTGCCACGGGCTTATAGGCACCCCGAAACGAATGATAGGCTATATGTCGGAGATGCATATAAGAAACGGGGTAATTTACGCGGTTGACAGCAATCACGCTTACGACCCGCCCGGCATATTGTCAATAGATTTAAAAAATATACGTGCCGGAGCGAAACCGTCCGAATTATGCCGCGACCCGTATTTCGTAATGAATTTCAAAAATTTAACCGGGAAATATAAATTCGACTTAGCGGCTGACGCGGCGCGTTATTACGATATGAAAATTGAGATGACTGACGTATACGGTAAATTAATGTCTGAAAATCCGCTTGTGTTTTCAACTCCGAAACATTATCTGACCAAGATATGGAGACAAGTCCCGACGGAAGAATCAAGCGTATACGCAATTTGGTATGATGAACAGGATAACGTTCATGCCGTTTGCGGCAGGACAAAGAGTATGGAAGCGTTGAATAACAACGAACCGTCAGTAATAATCAACAATTTGAATGATTTGACAGGCGAAAGAAATCTGCACCGTATTATACTGCGCGAAGGACGCGTATTTTCGGTTGATGAAGATAAAACGCCAATACCGGAAATGCGCGGTATGGATAAAGCCGGAGAATTGTTCGGAGGTCTAAAACTTCCGGCGCATCCGGGCAGACAATTTTTAGCTAAAGCGACAGCATATACAGAATTATCGGGCGGCAGGTATCTTGTCGGCACAATGGACGGAATGCTTGCGGTTGTCAGCGGAGATAAAAATAAAGTTTTTTCGCTCGGTGCCTGTGCGCCGCACGGACCGGTCCACCAGATTGTTTCCACAAAAAACGGAAAACTTGCTTACGGCATCGCGGGCGACCCTTTTGACCTCGGCACAGTATTTTCCTACGACGACGAAAGGGGTCTTATTATTTACGGCCGCGTATATACTAATAATCCCCAAAGTATCGGCGGGCTTGGCGCAAGCTGCGAACCATGCTGTATAGCGTTATCTTGCGACGATTCCAAACTCGCTATAGGTGCGCGGGACAGGCTTGGCTGCGTATATGAATACGATTTGAGCGGCGGTATTAAATTAGAATTTTTGGATTGATAAAATCTTAATGTTATATATCAATAACATATGACGGTTCTGTGTCAACTACCCCGCCGTAAAAACGCGGCTGCGTGAAAAAATTTATCAGCCGTTTCGATAAATCAAGCATACGCTCGTCGCTTTATTTGCGGTAAAATTTTATTCATTCGGATTTTACAAATTTAATATTTTCCGCTAATAAATTTGATTATAATAGGTGATATTATGATGATGTTATCAAAACTTAAATTAACAGCAGTTGTTTTGTTTTTATTTACTCTGTTATTTATATATTCATGTTCAAAACCGTCGCCTGATACAGAAATTGACGCTGCGGACGAGGATGAAAAGATAGAAGAAACAAAAACAGAAACGGAGGATGAAGAAATGATAAATGATTATTTCCCGAAATTCCGGGCGTTTTTATTTTGAATGCGTCCGTTTTGCCGTTAATTATTTAATTTATTTAAACTTCGAGTATACTGTTTATGCAGTCTGAGATACTCATAAATATTAACTAATTGAATATCAAGGTCGGGACGCAGTTTCTTAAGCGCGTCTGTTAACTCGATAAGATTCGGGTTTATTCCCCATGATAACGCCGCTTTGCCGCGATGATTGTTTAAGCGGCTTAAACGGATATTGCGAAGGCAGAGATTGATTTTATTTATACCCGTTTTATTATGTAAATATTATTCTTGCATACTTAATAATATAAACTTAATCCTGTTTTTGGCTGCGAATTTATGCGCGGCGGAATTTTTTACTACGCGTAGTTTTATTTTATATTCAAATACTCCGAATTTATCCTCCGCCGCAGGATACCGCGCAAACAAGCCGTGTCCGCCGCCGCTTATTTTTTCAACGCTTGCGGGTATAGTAAATTCGGCAAGCGTATATCCCCATGTAGTTTCTAATTTTGGTCCATGATTAAACAGGCAGCCGTATAACGATTCTTTTCCGAGTGACAATAATCCGTCAGGCAATATCAGACTGCCCAGTTTCTCGCAATTTTTGAGCGCGGCATTTTCAATATGCGTAAGCGTTTTGGGCAATTCGAGCGTTTCAAGCGATACGCAGTCGCAGAATATATTTTTGGACAAAACAGTCAGTCCGTTCGGCAAATTGATGTTTTTCAAAGATTTACAACCGGAAAACGCGCCGGAGCCGATTTTTGTTACGCCGTCGGGTATAATTATACGAGTAACGCAAAAATTATCTTTAAACGCGTCCGGTCCTATTGAAACTATTTTCCTGCCTTCGATTACAGAAGGTATTTCTATTATTTCTTCTTCTCCGGTATAATTTTCGATTTCGGCTTCCGTATCGCTTAACACAGTCACGTTGAGTGCCCCGTTTTTTTGCGAACTGTCCGGTTTTAAACTATTAAGAAACTCAACTATATTCGGACGGTTCCCGCGTTTCGCGGCGGCAATGAATCTTTGGAGATTTTCGTCTAACGCAGCTTTAAGCTGATTCGGTTTGTCGTTTGTCCGGGGGAATTGTTTCAGGCAAGCCAGTAAATAAGCTTCAGAATTAGCCCAATGAAATTCGCCCGAAAGTTGTTGTTCTATATGTTTTATCAAGTCTTTTCCGGTCCAGCCATACCAAATATCGACTTCGCCTTTGAACTCAAATTCCGTTAAAGCATCCGACGAATCAAATACGTTAAACTCAATTTTGTTTACCCCAGCAGGAACAGATATTGATTTAAGTTTTTTACACCAATGAAACGCATTGCCATCAATTTTAGTCACGCTGTCGGGAATATTAACCGAAAAAAGATTTTCGCAGCGATAAAACGCAGAGTTTTTAATTGCCGTGACTGTATCGGGGAGTATGATTTTCTCTAATTCCGAATATCTAAAAGCGAAATTATAAATTATTTCCACGCCATGCGGCACTATGTATTCCCCCTGCATTTTAGTTGGTGCTTGGATTAGAGTTTTTTCGTCTTTGCTGAACAGAATGCCGTCCATTTCTTTCATAAACGGGTTGTTCGGATCGACGTGAATAGCCGTAAGTTCTTTATCGCCGTAAAACATACCGAACCAAACATCAATTACATTATCAGGAAATGTTATGCCTGTTATTTCTTTATTATCCGTACTGAGATTTATGCCGACGGGTTTTCCCGCCTGCGCTATAAGTTCAGCCGGAATAATTATTTCGCTGTCCGAACCGACATAACAAAGATTCCATCTGTCCTTGTTATGCCAGTCGGCTTTAAATTCAAAATCTTTAAATTCTTCCATGATTTTATCTCCTGTTATTTTCAAAATATTATAAAAACATAAATAATGTGGATTCGGTAATAATTTTTATATTTTTGCCGTTTTTTTGCTGTTCCAATGCCTGCTCGACTTTTTTCGCGCCGACTTCGCCAAAGTCGCCCAGTACCAGAAAATCAGTTTTGCCGCTGACCGCGCCTGTACATTTGCCGCCTTTTTTCTCAATAAGAGCCGCAATTTCGTCGCGGTTTTCGTCGCAATTCTGGAAATCGCCCGTCAATACAAATGTTTTTCCTGTGAAATCAAGAGAAGTTATATCTTCCGTCGGATATTCGGGTAAATCGTCGTCATCTTCTTCGTCCTCGTCTTCCCATTCCTCCTCATCTTCCCATGATTTGGTATAACTTTCATAAATTTTAGAGCGTCCGGTTTTCTTCCGCAATTCCATAAATTTCACAAATTCTTCTTTGGATGTTTCTTTTGTAGATAACTTATTTCCGTCGCTTGACAGTAAAAAATCGCCGACTTCCCCGTAACATTCGCCGTCGTAATCACTTTCTTCAAAAATATAGAAAAATATTGACAGACTGTTTTCAGCCATCAGTCGAAGAAGTTCATTGTAAATTATGGGGTCAACGCCTTTGCAGTTGCGAAAATCTTCCCAATCGTCAAACGCATATTGAAGAGCGGTTCCCGACATACCGTCAGGATTTCCGTCAATATCTACGGTTTGATTATCTTCTGAAAAGTCGCGGTCAAAACTTAAATAATAAAATCCGTACCCGTCCGTGATAGTTTGCCAATGATTCCCTACTATATTGAGACATTCCATTGCTTTATCCGTCCAGTCGCCAATTAAAGTCGCCGTTCCGTTTAATTCATTTGTGAGTTGCATTTTTAATTCCTCCTGAAATTTAAAATATTTTTTATATTATTTTATTCCCATTCGTTTCGCAATCGCACGCAATTCTTCCGCGTCTGCGCGTCTTATTTCGCCAATGTCAAGAATAGCGGCAGGCGTTCCGGTGAACGCCATCGCAGTCGCTTCGTCAAGCAGTTTGCGGCGTAATGATTCTATATCAGTTTCTTCGTCGTCATTATCATCGTCTTTCATAAAACCGAAAATATCGTATGGCATATTGTTACCCCTTGTCATGATTATAAATTTTATTATTCCATCCAGAAATAATACACGGCTTTCCGTTTCCCGTAACCGTCGTCTTCCATCTCTGCTTTGCTGACAATGCCGGGTATGTGTTTTGTTAAAGCCCGTATAGTCGAATGTTGAAGCAAAAGCAGATATAACATATTCATCGGGAAATAAATATACAGGGGATATAAAAAATTTCAAAAGAAACGGAAACGGGATTTTTGAATGGCATATAAGCGAGGTAAAAATAGCCGTTTATTCAGGGAGCTGGATAAACGACGAAATGTCGGGAGATGGCGCATATTATTATTCGTCGGGCGAATATCCCAGATTAGAAGGGTTATTTGAGGCAAATCTTCCCGTTGGCATCTGTATTTATTATCAGGACGAAGAAATCAGTTACGAAACAGTCTGGGAAAACGGCGTCTGTGTCAGCATAAAGGAGAAGTAAAATATGGACGAAAACGAAAATAAAATTATATTCCCGCACGTAAAAAAAGCTATCAGCAATTTTTTGTTTGACGAAGAAGGCGGTATCCCTCGAAATAAAATAATTACTGTGGGCACTATGATAATAATTCTTGGATTAATTTTTCTTCAGGATGTATTTGCCGCGCACCGTACCCACTCCACGCACAGAACGCATTCGACTCACAGAACACATTCAACACACAGAACGCACTCCACACATTCCAAACATTCAAACACTCACTCTACGCATAACGCCCATGCCACTCACGATTCCCACAGCTCGCATTCATCGCATGCTTCTCACTCAAACTCGCCTCATTCGACTCACGTTACGCATACCACTCATTCTACGCATGTCACCCACAATACTCATTCGACCCATTCAAGTAATCCGGTAGCGTCTGACAGCAATTTACCATCAGATTCAAGTTCGGGTTCGGGGACAATCACAGTAACGCCATCATTAACTATCGAACCTCCGCTTGTGCCAAATGATTCTATTACCGGCGCTATTCCGGACATAACGATACAAATACCGCCTGAAACTCCGCCAATCGAATAAAATTAAAATTGGTAAAAAATTTGTCGGCGAAATACATCGCCGGCAATTTTATAAGTCATATAATATCGTCCATATATGTTTGATAGAATTTCTAAAATGTTTTATTATTTGATTATGAGAAATTTCAGAATGATGTATATATTTTTATTGAGCGAATATACTTGGCAAAAACGTTATTTTATGATATAATTGTAAAAACATGAAATAGGAGGCGAATAAATTTGACCGCGCTTGAAGTTCTGAAACAATATTTCGGGCATGACGTTTTCAGAAACGGGCAGGAAACGCTGATTAACGATATACTGTCGGGAAAAGACGTTCTCGGTATAATGCCGACAGGCGCGGGAAAATCTGTTTGTTTTCAGATTCCAGCCCTGATGAAAGACGGAGTGACGCTTATAGTTTCCCCGTTGATTTCACTCATGAAAGACCAGGTAAACGTGCTTAATCAGTCCGGAATCCCGGCGGCGTTTATTAATTCGTCGCTTAACGAACGTCAGATTTATAAGGCGTTGTATAATGCCTCAAACAGGGAGTACAAATTGATTTATATAGCGCCGGAGCGTTTGTTGTCCGCTGATTTTATATCGTTTGCGCAGTCTGTCGAAATATCAATTCTGACAGTTGACGAGGCGCATTGCATATCGCAATGGGGACAGGATTTTCGTCCGAGTTACGCTAAAATACCCGAATTTATCGCGCAATTAAAAAAACGTCCCGTCATAGCGGCGTTTACCGCTACGGCAACTTCGAGGGTAAGGGAAGATATAATAAACCTGCTCGAATTAAAAAATCCTACTGTGCTGACAGCCGGTTTTGACCGGCAGAATCTTTATTTTGAAGTAAAAAAACCAAAAAATAAATTTTCAGAGCTTATATCGTTTTTAGAAGATAAAAAAGAACGCCTCGGAATAATATATTGTTCAACCCGGGCGGCGGTTGAGGAAGTCTGTGAAAGATTGAACCAAAACGGGTATAATGCCTCGCGTTATCACGCGGGGCTTTCCGATTTGGAAAGTCGGGAAAATCAAGAAGACTTTTTATATGACCGTGTGCAAATAATGGTTGCG
>Ga0082212_10003844_pt1 | contig 21101 bp, 21 predicted proteins | sample TergutNt197P3_FD_71548 | JGI IMG/M metagenome (GOLD analysis project Ga0082212, IMG submission 71548) | Neocapritermes taracua P3 segment gut microbial communities from Petit-Saut dam, French Guiana - Nt197 P3 | ecosystem: Host-associated > Arthropoda: Insects > Digestive system > Gut ... | reverse complement strand
GAGGTTAATCAAATCCGGCTTGCGATTTACGAGAAAACAAAGGATATGACACCCTCACAGCTTACGGAATACTACCGCAAGAGCGGCGAGGCGACCGCGCAAAAATATGGCTTCAAGATTATCGCCAATGCGAAAGAAAGCGCCAACAAGTAAAGCCGACATTATATGTCAGGGCGTACGGAGGTTTGATATAATATATGGAACAATACCTGTAACATCGCGTCAAAACATACGAGGTGACGAATGTGAAACGAGCAATTGTACTTGGTCTGAGTACACTTTTTCTCTTTATAATGGCAGTGGGTTGCATATACCATAACAGTACAGACGATTCCACTACCAGCGAACATGTACAAGAAAACACCGCTCAGCGCAAGGCACTCGAACGACATGAACGGCGAAATTTGTATTTTGGGGTGACAAACGGTGAAACCCTGTCTCAACGTAAGGGCTCTCGCTGTAAGGGCATCTGAACAAGACAGAGAACCGTCCCTTGTCTCAACGTTTGCTGAGTGACTGCGGAGCATGCCTTTTTGCCACTATATCGACTTCGCTATCGCCATTAGTATTTCGATCACTTATATCGGAGCTATGATATGTTCCGCAACAAATGATTGTTGCGGAACATATCCCTTGTTTAGCCGAAACCATTCATCTTGAGTGTATTTGTTAGTTCCTTGCTACCGGAACTTGAACCTCAGTCAGCCAGTCCGTGTCGCTTTCTTTATTCCAAATTCCGTCGATGTAGCTCTCCCTCGGGTTATCCGCCGATGTATAGCCGTTTTCTTCGATCCACTTGAAAACATAGGCGTATGCCTTTGAAAGCTCGGTATAGGGGCCTTTGTGCAAAACTGACACGACGGTCGCCGACTGCATCTCCTTGAACACGATGTCGTCAAAATCAGGCCATGCTTTGTCCACCGCTTCGCAAAACTCGATATTGATGTCCTTTTCTTTGTATTCGCCGTCATGGTACACGACAAAACAGTATTCGGGCGTAGCGCATTTCAGGTCAGGGTACTGTTTTACTACTTTTTCCCCGATAGCTGGGATGACCTCGAAATAAGCGCCGTAGTTCGGCAATGTCATTTTCTTCGAATAGACGATGCACCCTGGCAGTTCCTTGATGGTTGCGGAGTAGTTCATAGTGGTGTTCTCTCCTTTTCCTTGTAGGATAAATTCGATTCGGGAGAGCTGGTTTGTCCCTTCGGCAAGCTCGGACACGAGTTCCTCTTTGCGTTTTTGCATAATAGGCGTCGCGTCATGCCCGGACAAGATTAGCTTGATCTCATCGACGGACAAGCCCACTTGCCTGAACGCCTGTATACTATGAAGCGTCACAAGCTGGTCGGTCGTATAGAAACGGTAGCTTGTGAATTTATCGGTACTCTCAGGCTTCAAAAGACCGATCTCATCATAGTAACGAAGCGCTTTTATCGTGGTTTTGCCCATCTTGGAAAACTCGCCGATGCGGAACATATCCACCCCCTCCTTTCTCGTAAATCCATCCTACAATCTCCTGTAAGGGGAGAGTCAAACAGTTTTTTCAAATCAGATGCGTCACAGTGACGCATCTGATTTGTCCGGCTGCTCCCGCCGGCAAAAATTCCCTATTGACTTTAAAGCTCCTTTAAGGACTACACTGTAACTGGCGATATTCGTCAAATCACAGGAAAGGAGCTGATATTGCAATGGAAAACATAAAAATCGACGAGGATTTCAAGGTTCTGCTGCCGAAACTTGACCCGGAAACCTTCAAGCAGCTTGAAGAAAACATCCTCGAAAACGGCTGCCGCGACCCTCTTGTGCTATGGGGCGACATATTAGTCGACGGACATAACAGGTTCGCGATCTGCACGGAACACGGTATTCCGTTTACCACAGTGAGCAAAGAGTTCGTGTCCAGAGACGAGGCGGTCATCTGGATCATATCCACTCAGGTATCGCGCCGCAACCTGTCGCCGGCGCAACTGAGCTACTACCGCGGCCGCCATTATAAGTCGAGTAAGCAAATGAGGGGAGTATACGATCGTTCCGACCCGTCGAGCGCTCAGAATGACCGTCTCAAAGAGCCTACGGCAAGACAGATCGCGGATCAGTACAACACTTCGCCAAGAACGATACGGCGCGACGAAAAAGGCGCAGAAGCGATCTACGCCATTGGAAACTCCTCTTTCGAGGCAAAGAGGATGATCATTGACGGAGACGTCAAGATCAGCAAGAAAGACCTTGAAACTATCACGACGCTGCCCGATGAAGAGGTTGCGGTGATAGCCGCGCAAATCGAGAGCGGCACGTACAAAAAGCGTGAACCGAAACCCCCGGCGCCCGACTACCCGGGAAGGCCAGTCGACTCAATCATCGCTGGAATGCAGCCCCTGGACGCGGCCATCAGTAAATTTTCCGGTTCGCTCTACGCCGAACTCCATAATGTAACGAGGCAAGCCGACAAAGCCAAAGTGAAAACGGCGCTTCGGGCTTATATCAGTATGCTCGAGGAATTGTACGGGGTCATATAAACGGCGCGCGGGCGCATGAACGCACGATACTGGCTGATATTTCAGCCCCGGAAGTCAAACAGCCTGACTTTGTGAAGCGTATAGGGAAGCCCATGTACATGGTCAATGTCCATTTCAGCACGACAAGCAAAGAAACCATGAGCGACAAGATAATCCGTAAGCTCCGTAACGAGGTATAGCAAACGAAGTAAAGGCAACGAAAAACAAACATCCGGTGGTTACCCATCGGATGTATTGTTTTCATTTGTAGGGTACTCCTTTGGTTATCAATCCAGAACGCCCGGTCCCCCTACACGGAAACTATACCATAACTAAACTTGGATTTCAACTACTATTCCTAATTTATTTATAAGAATGGCTTTCTTTATGCTGGATTTCCTGCTAATTTCAAACAGTACCTTTTTTTCAATCTCATCATATTCAAGTTTTGTATGGCGTGTGTCTATAATAATGTTCCCGGACTGCTTTGTTGCCCATCGTAGGGTATTGCTTATTGTAGACCTTGAAACACCTCGCGGGCACTTAATCTCCCACTCTGCTCCGAGCATCACAATATCTGGCGTCTTGCGCTTATAGTCATCAATGGGTATGAGGAACTCAACGGTACACTTGTAATGGCGCGACAATACAAATGCGGCGTCAACCTCATGTTGTTCAGGTGGGCTTGGATGACCAGTGGGGATTATGACCAGACCAGGATCTGCTTTTTCCCCTTTTCTTGTTCTCTTTCTCTTTCCCATAGTCGCATTATACCAAAGCAGAGCGCCATTGGATAGCAGAAATTTGGCGTTTAATAATTGTTACTCTTGCCTCCCGATTAAAAGTCCTTGACTAGTCTTTTCAGGGTTTGCGAGTCTGTCATTCCACTGCACAGCCATTTCGCTGCGCTTTGGCAGTCTCTTCATTTTACGCAATGCAATGATTCATATAACTTGCCATGACTGAAGTAATTCATGGACCTGCAACCGCCAAGACATATGCCTTGTACATTACATGCTGCGCATTTACCACTTAACATGGACAAGTCAAATGACCTGTTATACGAAAAAGCGTCTTCACTGTTCCATATTTCCATCAATGGTTTATCCCTGATGCTTCCTTCAATAAACCGCTCATCATATAGAGCTTCACATCCTCGCACATTACCGATACTGTCAATTCCAACAGTATGGATACCCGCGCTGCATCCTCCAAAACGTCCCTTTTTTCCTAATGGAGAACGTATGTTTTGCTCATGTTGTGTGAAATACCCCAGATTATCCCCGACCACAATGAACATTTTCATACTTTTACGTTTTTCTTCAATGAAGTCCAATAACTTCAGTAGTTGTGCTTTTCCAGGTATAGAAGACGCCTTGTCGCATGCTCTTCCAAATGGAGCGCATAACTGTATCTGCCACGCATCAATAGAGCAACCGGCCAATACGCAAGACAGTCGTTCCATGTCATCTATGTTCAAAGCCGAAACAGTAGTTATGACGGATACTATGTGACCAACTCGTTTGAGTTTATCTATCAGGTCAACACATGATGAATAAGAACCGTTTCCTCGGATAATATCGTGCGTTTCTTCCATTCCGTCTATCGAAACACAAACATGCTTCACTCCGGATCTCTGAAGTTTCTCCAGCTCGCCGGCGCTCACATTGAAGCCATTGGTAATAATAGCTGTCTCTATCCCGATTTCCACTAACTCCCGAGCAACAATATGCCAGTTTTCATACAGGAAAACTTCCCCGCCGATCAGCGATACTTTTTTACATTTCATGAATGCAAGATCGGTAATTACGCTAAAGCATTCATCAAGCGTCAACTCATTGCTTCGAGCTGCCCCTGCTTTTGAACCGCAGTGATTGCAATGTAAGTTACACGCGGTTGTCAGTTCCCATACGCATTGCTTTAGTTCGTAATTCATTTAAAATCGCCTGTCATGATATCCGGAGGAGCATAGACAACATTCTCATGAATATTTGCAAAGTAGTCCATCAGTTCTGCGTAACTCTCCAGTACGTATGAAATACGATCAATCTCTGTACTTAAGAGCACTAATTCTTTCGCAATGTCACCTATTTTCTCATTGATTTCCACTGTTTCAGGATCGGTAGCGAGTTGTATAATACTATGCTTATTTTTCTTTAGCTCTTCTATCAGTATGCGCGAATCTGTTGCTTTGCCTGCAAAAGACTCTGGCGGGAGCATCTGCATTTTCATTATTCTCATTGGTTCTTCCTCCTAAAGCTTAATCGTAAAGACCCTGATCGATCTTGAACAGGTCCTTAACTCTACTGACAAGTAGTTCTTTTTTTCTACACAGTCTTAGGTGTAAACCCCGGCGCTTCATAAACTGTTCTTGAATATGGATCCATTTCTTCAAATTTGATGCTTTCTGTCATTTCATCAGGCAACGCTTTAACAACTCTCGAGTATCTGTCGTCTACATTGCTCTCATTAGCAATCGTCTCAAGTTCTTCACGCATCTGCACAGGTGACGAGTATCTATTTTCCGGTTTATATTCGCACGCCTTCAGCACAACTTTAGTAAGAGTAGTATCCGCATTCACGGGGTTCGGGAATACCTCACCGGTTAATCGCTTTTTTATTGCTTCTTCTCTGTCCCGAAATGTAATGTTACTCGGATGTTTAGGTAAAAATGGCAAACGGTTATTATTCAGTAACCGGTACATTACTATTCCCAGCGAGTATATATCAACCTCAGCGCCGTAACTCTCCCCCTTATATATCTCAGGAGCCATATATGACATTGCGCCCTGTCTGACCATGCCGGTGTCCTCGAATGTACAGGCCACTCCAAAATCACCTAACTTAAAGCGGTGATCTTGAGTAACGAAAATGTTTTCCGGCTTTATATCCCTGTGTATTACGCTATACTTCTGACACAACTCCAAAGCACTGCATATATCAATACCCAATCTTATTACTTCTTTGCGACTAAACGGTTTTTCCAGAGCCTGAATATGATCTGTAAGCGGTATCAGCAGTTCCATGCGAATCAGAATATCCCAGCCGGTCTTGCCCTTATGCGGGATAATCTGAAACTCATCGCAGCTAACGATGTTATCACTGCCTTTGAACTTACTCGCAAGGGCATAATGAGACACTATATCATTCACCAAACTCATTAGATATCCGTCGATACTGTCCTCATCTATGCCGTCTTCCAGTAAGCTGAGTAGTTCGTTCTCATTACGCGGTACTGTGATGATTTTTAAAGCTGCCTTGCAGGTTTCGCCGCAACCTTGTCGCTCAATCTCAAAGACTTTGCCAAAGCTGCCCTCACCAATGAGCCTGCCGATATGCCATGAATTGAAAACTGTCTCAGAATCATTGTCTTCTTCAACTTTACCATCAAATAGTTTTTTTTCGGTCATGTCAATCTTGGCTCCAATACAACAAGCTGTAGCGGTCGTTGCAACTCACGTTATGGATAATGAACAGTTCTATCTGGAAGCCCATTTGTATAATACACGATGAAGGCAAGGCAACTGCCGCACCTTCGGTAGACGTGCCTCTCAATGATAACCTTATCTCCAGGAGTGTAGACAGATGTCCCATCCTCAAGAAAGTATATAGGCTCAAAATAGGGCAATAACTCATGAAGATCCGGGTTCTGGCATCCTGTTACTATCACTGGTGGAGGTGGTGGCGGGTCATCTGGGGTTTCTGGTGTCTCAGTGTTACCATCATCACCATTATTAGTCGGCGGAGTGGTGCTCTGCGTTGGAGGAACAGTCGTCGGTGATGGCGGGTATTCAACCCACCGGACCCTTCCGTCCGGATAGTAGTTGACAATCCTTGCAGTATTCCCTCTGCTGTCAGACTCAGTCACCCTATATCCGGTCATTTCACCTCTGCCACTATAAGACCATTCAGTTCGCCTAATTATAACGTTGTTAACATTGTATTGCAGTTCCAATACCAGTTTCCCATCACTGTTATACTCATATTCGAAACGTTCTTTCTGAGACCCATCTTCGTTATAGACGGTTTTTTTAATGAGATTGTCAGATGAATCATACTCCTCCGCCTCAGTCGGGCGGCTGTCACTATTGTAATGCGTTTCGATTTTTCCGATATATATGTTCGAACTGCTATATATTAGTTCGCGTATCACGTCAAAAAAGTCGCTCTCAATGAACCTGATTTCCCGGATTCTGTTCCTGTACTCATCGTACTCAATCTCCAACCAGCTTGAAATTCTTCCGCTCCCATCCTCACTAAAGTAGGTATGTATTATCACCAGCCCTAATGAGTTGAACTCTTTTTCTTCAGTCCTTTCGCCATTATCGTTATAGATATAGACCCATGATCCGATGATTGTATCACTAGCGTCAAATTTAGTCTTCTTAATTCTTCTGCCACTGTCGTCATACTCAAACACAAACGATTCAAGAGCTATACCTTCAGCGTCGCACTTTACTTTTTTGTCAGTCTTCCCTCGTCGTCATACTCAATCTCTATCCACCCGACTAACTCCCCATCGTTACCAAAGATCAATTTCTTTATAAGTCTGCCATGTTCATCTACCTCGTCTGTTGGTAATGGCGATGGCGTTAGTGATGGCGACGGTGGTAGAGAGGGTGTCGGCGTCAGTGTTGGAGAGGCCGTCGGAATGGGCGTACCGGACGGCGTCAGGGACGAGGGAGATGCGCCCGACCCTCCCTCGCTTTCGTTTCTTCCTAATAGCACTACTTGTACGTGCCTCTTCTTGATAGCGCGACCATGTTTTTTTCCGCTGTTCTGGCTATACCGAAGTCGCCCAGTTTATATCTGCCAATCTCGCTGTAGAATATATTTTCCGGCTTGATATCACGATGGATAATTTTAAACTTCTGACACAACTCCAATGCCTTACACATATCAATGCCAATGAACATAATGTCTTTTTTGGTCAGAGTAGTTCGTTGGATGTGATCGTACAGCGGCGTCAACAGTTCCATCCGGATAATAATGTCCCACCCGATGCTGCCTTCATGCCGCAGTACCTCATGATCTTCATAGCTGACGATGTTGCTGTGTCCCTTGAGTTTGGACATCAGAGTGAATTCCTCTACGAACTCATCAACGACGCCTTGGAAATACTGCGTTACGCGCTCTGTATTCTGCCCCTCCTCAGCGGCAATACTCTTCAGCTCATCGCGGTTGCGCGGGATCGTGATTATCTTAAAAGCCGCGTTCGGTACACGTCCATAACCCTCGCGCTGCGCTTCAAACACGCGGCCAAAGCTGCCCTCGCCAATGAGCCTCACAAGTTTCCAGTTATTGAGAATAATGTCCCCTGGTTCGTATTTACCGTTCATCTGTTGATGCTCCCAATTGTTATTACGTAAGTAATCAAGGTTAGCTTTTTTTGCTGCATTACGTCGCTGCACGCCATTCTGTGTTTATATGCTCAAATGCATTATCCATCATAAGATACGCTTTGCACGGCAGCGCGCATTTCTTCACAAGGAACCGATTCCGCGGCCCCTGTTAAGGTCCGGAACTACCCTTCTGGTTGACTTTACTCACAGATTTGATTCCACTGCGGACGCCTGCGTCAACAGTGGAATCAAGTACTGTTACCAACTGATAAATCGAAGCGCGTTAGCCGCGTTGTAAGCGTCCTCCTGCGCCGATTGATACTCGTTAGCACACAAGGTAATACTCTCGCCGTAGCCTTTCAGCGCGTCACGGAACTTTCTCGCTACCGAGTCGCTGCTGTTAACATCCGCCCACTTACGCAAGAATTCATCCGCGTCCGCACCAGTCCATCCGGTAGCGAGCATTACCTTCACCGCAAGGTCTACTGAACGCATTTCCCTGTTTTGCTTTCCACAATACGTCGTGATCGCCGACGCGACGGTTCGTAAAGTGCTGTGGTTTACCTTGATAACTGCCATTGGAAACACCTCACCTAAACTTATCGGCCAATTTCAAGTTTGCGTTTTCGGCATTTTCATAGCCGGGATTTACCTGCTGCTCCAGAATACCTGTATAGTTCTCCAGTATTGTTGAACGCACTTCGTTGAAGGTGAACAGTTCGTACATAGTTGTATGCGCCAAACTTCCAGCCTCGCCCGTCCAATCGGTCTCCAGCCGCTTCGCCGTATTCTGTAAAGTTTGAAAATCTTCATTTATCTTGTTATTGGCGCTTCGGAGCCTGTCTATAGCTGACGCTACTTTTTCCGTATCTATAGTCTGTTTCGTCAAACCCCACACCTCCTACTCCTCGCCCAGTATCCAATCGGCGAGCCTGTTCTGATTAACGTTATTCAGCCTTGACAACACCCAGTCATATCTGCCGGCAACTCTATTAATGCAATTGCCGCACAAGTCCTGGCCTATGCCCTCAAAATCATGCCGGACGCCCCATTCGATATCGCGAAGCTCTTCAATGATCGATCTTAATTCGTTTCTGCACTGACTTAATGACGCCATTTATCTATCCTCCCATAATCTCACGCGCTTTTCTTTCTGCCCTGTCAAAGCGATCAGCAGTGTCGTTCAAGTACCGCTTAATCGGCGAAAGCGAGGCGTTTCCTCCGGTCAGAAGTCTTGCCGCGACGATGTCTATAACATCAAGCAGCCCCACCTGCCAATACAAGTCACGTAAATCATCATTAAGAGCATTCAATCTGTGAGTAACAATACCGATCCGATCCGCGTACCCGCGAAGCTTTCCGGTGTCAACCCTGAACGACGGATTCTCCCTGACATATCTGACTCCCGGCGCGGCCATGATGTCGCGGATGTTCTTGAGAAACTTGTCATTAAACCCAATGGAAAACTTCAAATTGAATCCAATGCCAAGAGCCGCGCTTATATCGAAAACGAACTTTCCGTCTTGTATGCCTATGTTGACGCGAGCCCCCACGCCGATGTAGACACCTGCCTTTACGCCCAGGTCAACGCCGGCGACGCTGAAATTTGCGGACACGTTTCCTTCGGCGACCACCGCGTTGACTTCCAGCGAAACATACGCGTTCAGTTCATATTCGCCCGTTTTCTCATTTTTCGAGTAGCCGATCTTTGCCCCTGCTTCCGCCGATGCGCTGAGGACTTTGCCATCGGCGCCAAGCTGCAACCCCAGATTTCCGTCGCCGACCTTTACTTTGCCGCTCGCTTCCGCGACAGTGACGGATGCTCCGACCTTTACTGACGCTTCCACGCCGTCCGCTCCCACCTTTACGCCCGCGTTCGCGTGCGCCTCGGCGCCAAGTACGGTAACCTTTCCTTCCGCGGTTACTCCCCCGTAAGTCACAGAACCGTTTGCCTGAAAAGCGGAGACGGACGCTCCCGCGTCTGCGTGCGCCTTAAATCCCTCGGTTCCGATCGATGTGCCCGCCGACGCGTGCGCTTCCGCGTTGAGCGCGGACATATTTTCATTTCCCCACGCGCTTACAGAAGCGGATGTTGACACTTCATCTTTGGCGAGAACCAATTCTTCGACCTTGAAATCGGCGTTTTGTAATACTTCAGGCAGTTGATTGGATTTAGCGACTTCAACGCTTTGCTCCTGCACTTCCAGGTATGCTGAATCGGTTTGCGCAACCAGTTCATTTTGAGTTGTATCGACCCGAATACCATCAGTTTTATATGTTGAGGATCCCGACGCCGTTTCGACAGTAAGGTCGCCATACCCGTATACCGCGCTGGTTTCGGTGCGCGACGAGGAATAGTCCGTAGTCGGGGCGGAATAATATGACCGCCCTTCCGTTGTCCTGACGGAACTCGATTCGGCCGCGAAGCTGTTTCCTCCGGACGTCGTGTAGCCAAATGAGTGATCAGTGGTTATAGTAGATCTCGATCCGCCGGAGTTCGCGCTGATAGTATGGGATTCGTTTACCGAAAAGCTGTTGTTTCCGGATTCCACTCTGACTCCGTGCTTTTCACCACTGACTATTGAACTGTCAAGTATCCCTGCCAAAGTTAATCACCTTCCCCCAACGTGTTCGGCGACGGCATCTCACCTGTTTCAAGCAGCTTGCGCGTGAACAGCAGCCCTTCTCCGTCGCGGAATCCCAGGAAGTAAAGGCTGTCAACATGCTTTTGGTCAAACAGAACGAGTTCGCGCGAATTTATCACTCCTTCAGGGTAAAAACAACCGCAATAATCCCAGGTCTTTCCCGTTTCCTGTTCGACCTGTCTCACACCGGCGACCATAACGCGGTTATCTATACCTTGTACATTGACAACGGAGCCTATAGGCAAAACAAAATCCATTCGTTATCCTCCATCCAATCATCACCCGCAATTAAGGCTGTGAGTTCAGATTTATCATAAACTGCATGCCTTCTCCATCCTGGAAGCCGATGAAGAAAAGCGTTTGAATCTGCTCGTGGTCAAACAGGTACAGATGATCCGGGTCAAGTATGCCCTCGGGATACAGGCAGCCGCTGTAATCCCAGATCTTCTCCTCTTTCTCCTGCTGCTGTTTCAGGCCAACGATCATTACGCGTTTGGTGCTGTCCTTGAGGAGTACGACCGAACCTATCGGCAGTAATTCGTTCATCATGCTTGCAATACCTCCATTTATCATTCGCCGGGGAGAGCAGTCCCTCCCCGGGAGAGTTATCCAGCCTTAGGTACGCCATACCGGCGCATAGCGAAGCGAGCTCATTAGCGGATAAAGCTCCCGCTCCGTATCGGCACACTTCGCCGTTGCGGCGATCCGGCGCATAGCGCCGCTCCCTTGCCGTTACCCACAAGGGAGCGGTCGGTTCAGTTATTACTTGAAAGCGTCGGCAAGCTGTTTGTTGACTTGCTCGATCTGCTCATAACCCGCCGATACGTTGTTGCGCAGAAATCTGACGTACTGATCCAGAATATCGAAGTACGTCTGGAAAAACCTGCCCGCGAATGAGTCATACGACGCGATCGTTTCTTCGGCCGCCGGTCCGGTCCAGTATGCGGTCAGGCTGTCAACGGTCGTTTTGCTTTCGCCGAGAAGCTCATGGAGCTGCTGATTGTCGTTTTCTATCTGCGAAGCGATAGCCATAACCTGATCGCTGTCTATCGTGATTTGTGTCGCCATTTCTGTTCCCTCCTTAGTTTTGCAACTGTCTCACACCGGTAACATTGTTATCGCGTGTGGTCTCATAGTTCACCGCCTGCTGTTCGATCGCCTGCGCCGCCTGCTCAAGATGCGCCGCCATCTCTCTGAGTTCTTCGCAGAATCCGGTGATCTGCTCTACGAAAGCGAGGTTATCGGCGGCCTTCCACGCCTCGCCCATAGTACTTGCCGTGTTCATAAGGCGATTGTACACGCTGGTATAGTCGCCCGCCAACTGGGTGAACTTTTGAGATGCCTTGTGCAACTCGGGTGGGTCTACAACGAGTTTCATGATCTTGCCTCCTAATAAGTTTTTTCGATCCCCCCGCGGTAATTTCCGGGTCGCTGCAGCGGAATCGTTCTATAATGCCTGAACAGCCGTTGATCGGACTGACGCCGTATATCGGCGGTCAAGCCTCGACCGCTCACGCACCATATTCAAATAAGTATCAGCTTTAACGAGTTGCGGATGCCCGCGTCGTAAACGGTAACCTCCCGCGTATACGGCTCCCCGTTTCTTGCGTTTATAAGCAGCGAATCAACACCGCCTTTGTAGCTGCCCCCCGACAAGGATTCGACAATACCGACAAGCAGCTGCGTCGCTTCCCCCACTTTTTTTCCGGTGGGCAGGTATACGTCGTAATGCGTCCCGGTGGCGGGCAGATAAACATCAACGAGATACTTCTTCACATTCACGCCCTCCGGTCATTGTAATAGCTTGACATTTACCGCGGCCGCGTTATTGATAACAAACCCGAAGTCAGCCTCCAGCTCCTCCGAAAAGCCCTGCGGTTTCTTGCTTATCGTAAGGCGGTATTGATTGCCGACGCCGCTCCCTATCCATATCCCGCTGTTGCCGCTGATATGCGCTTTATACCAACTCTCCACCGTGAACGGCGTGAGCGAGTTCAGGCTCTCCGCAACCACAAAATGCACATTATACGCGTTATCGCATTTTTCCATCGCAAGCTGTAAACGGTTCAAAGGCGTATCGTCTTCAGCCTCTTTTTCCTCATCCTCCGGGGGCTTATACCGCTCAAGCATTGTTTTCAGAAGAGACATTGATTGGATCACAACTATTATCGGTTCAAAATCCGGAGTTTCTCCGCCCTCCGACAGTTTGTCCTTGTATTCGTTGTTTCGCGTCAGGACGATGTTAAAAATATCCATTACAGCTTTTACGCACTCGCTGATACTGCTGAAAACCTCCGGATTATCAATGTTTGATGAATCCTCTTTTTTTCCTGTCGGAGCGAAAATCAGCGTTTTCACCCCGAGCCGGCCCGCAAACAGGTATCCCAGCGCATCTGTAAACGCCTGCCACTCCTGGTTGACAGAGAGCGCTAAACTCACAGGACTCGCGCAAAAGTCAAAATAGGCTACGCTCAACGTTTCTTTTTCAACGCCGATCGGAACATGACGCAAGTCGTTTCTGACAACATAAGGCGAAAGGAACTGCTCCGTGACCTTCTCCGGGAGCACGGGAACGCCTGCAGCGCCCGCGCCGGAGTGTTTTTCAGCCAAAGCCCTGACGTACTCGCGAAGGAACATATAAGGCGGGTCGTCCTTAGTCACGCTCGCCGCCTGAAACTCAAGCAGGCTGTCTTTATCCCGGCGGAAGAATCCTCTGCCCTTGAGTTTCTCAGGGTACAGCCCTTCCGTTTTTCCAACGACGGTGGCATAGTCGTCCGGGTTGTTCAGCTGCAGGCAGTACAGGCTTTTAAAGTTCTGCAGGAGGCTGAACCTGACATTATTGACGCCCGTACAGGTCAGCACAAAGTAGATCCCGTATTTTGTACCTTCGCGCGTCAGGTAATTTATATCTCCCGCTTTATCTTCATAAAGCTCCGTAAACGCGGCGTAGTTGTTGATAATTACAACTATGCCCGGTTCAGGTTTATCAGCCTGCGCGTTGTACTGGAGCATATCGCCGCCAAACTGCGAAAGCAGTTTTTTACGGGTTTCAAGCTTGCCAAGCATCAGCTTGAACAGATTGTTGACTTTTTCGGTTTCAAAGGAAAGGATGACGTCGCCCGTATGCGGAGCGTTTGAAAACGCTGTGAGCGTTTCCGCGCCGAAGTCCAATATGTAGATATTGACCTCCCGCGGCGTATGCCGGTTTATAAGCGAGTAGCACATCGCCTCTACAAACATAGCTTTTCCGTTACCGGCCGAACCGTACACTATCACGTTGCCGTCGCTCGTTATCGGGACGCGAAGCACCCCCTGCGACTGGTGAGCGGGATCGTCATACTCGCCAACGATCGGCTCAAGGACGAAGGGTCCGCTTTCCCGGACGCCATATTTCTCCGCAAGCTCATCAACGAAAATGATGCCGGGTATCGGGTCCAGCCACATCTTCCAATGCGCTACCTGTTCGTCTTCGCAGACGCGGCTTATGTAGTCTGTAATGACGTCAAGCTGCTTCGGCGGGTCTTTTATCATCGCGAAGCGGTCAACATTCGCTTCGGCGATCACCCGTCCGTTCGTGTTGATCACGGAAACGGCGTCGTCACGGTCTTTGATCACTTTCGCGGACGGATAGTACGGCGCGCCCGCCCACGCGGACTGGCCGATCTCAAAAAGCTCGTTGTAGCCGACTTGCAGATAAAAACGCCCCGTATCAACCAGCGCCGCCGCTTCAGGCCGCCCGAGCATCTCCATGCTGTCGCCGCTGTCCTGAACCTTCAGTGAAACGCGGAACCGGCTGTTGCTGCGGATCTGGTCGTCCACTACGCCGCCGGGTTTTTGCGTTGCGAGTATCAGATGAACGCCTAAACTTCGCCCTACGCGCGCCGTACTCGTAAGTTCCGTCATGAAGTCGGGCTGTTCTTTTTTCAGTTCCGCAAACTCGTCCGAGATGATGATCAGATGCGGCAGCGGCTCATCTACCTTACCGTCGCGATATAGTTTCTGATATTTGTATATGTCAATATTGCTGACGCTGTGTTTTTGCGAAGTGTCGCGGAAAATGCGTTCGCGGCGATGCAGCTCGCTTCTCATCGAGGCGAGCGAACGTTTGATGCCGTTGCCGTCGAGGTTCGTGATCACCCCCGCCGTGTGCGGTATATTCTCGAAAGACTTCGCCATGCCGCCGCCTTTATAGTCAATCAGAATAAACGCGACTTCATACGGATGGAAATTAACGGCCATCGACAGAATATACGAAATGATGAGCTCGCTTTTGCCCGAACCTGTCATGCCCGCAACAAGCCCGTGGGGGCCGTGCGCCCTCTCGTGCAGGTCTAGCCTGAACGCTTCCCCGTACTTATCTATTCCGAGAGTCGCGGCGAGGGATTTCGTCGGGTCGTTTACAGACCAGTTGTCTATAATGTTCAAATGCTCGACCATCCCGATATCGAGCATTTCAAAGAACGTGTATTTTTTTGGCAGAGTGAAATGCGACCCGCTGATATCGACGACAGTATTCGCAAGGACGTCAACGGCGCGTTGGATATCTATCCTTTGCTGTATATCCGGGCAGAACATGACCGGCGGGTCGCTTACGTCGCCTATGAGCGTCAGGCTGCCGGTAATATCGCCCCGGATCTCAACTACGGCCGCGCTCTCTTTAGGCAGGTCCTTCAGCCGCTCGTACATCGCTATTACGGAGAATTTCAAATACTCTTTATGTTCCAGAATGCGCCGGACGCACTCCGTTTTCGCCGCAAGGTCCTTGTCAAGACATATGATAACGAAATACGGCGACTCGTCTTCAAGGCTGCTTTCGCTGAGCCCCTTACGAAACTCGATCACCGAGTCGAGAGCCGACGAAAGCTGTTTCGTTTCATCGGAATTAGTCGCTATATATCTTACCGTGCGGTCGTTGTCCATAGTATGCGGCAGCCAGCGCGCAAAGGCGAATTCGCCGGCGTCGCTCTCGTCGTAAAGAAGGACGAGTTTGACTTCGTCATAGCTGTGGAGAGTTACGATCCTGAGAATAAGGCTTTTGGCGTACGCAAAAAGCGCCTGTCTGTCCGCGTAAACGCCGCTTACGAACCGTTCCGCCAGCGGTAAGCAAACCGGAACGTCGCTCAGCCACCGTTCCTGCTCACCGAACTTATACATGGATTCGGTCAAACTGTCTTCTTCGACTGTAAATCGCCTCTCTGAGTATTGGATGTTCGCGTTGAGCGGCAGATTCCCGTAGCCGAGCCGCAGCGACAGAAAGTCCGTGTGCTTCGGGGTGCGCTCCCATATTTGCGGAAGCCGTGACAGTATCCTGTTTACGCATGTGCCGGTATCCGCGTCGTTTTCGCGCAAGATCTGTTCCTGACGCGTAACTTCTCCGGCGACAAGCCCCTGCATCTTTACCAGATATTCTCTGTAGGTCTCCTGTCTCCTTGCCTCTTTCCGCTGCTTCAGCTTGCGTTGGTAGGATTTGGTGATCAGCGGCCATAACAGAGTACCGAGAAGCATACTGCAGCTCATGACGATAGACGGGATCGCGGATCGCATGTCTCCGCGCCCGATCGCGTTCGTTACCGCGAACGCGCCCGTCGCGATGGACGCCATACCCATAGTCATGGAAGGGCCTATAAGCATGATCATCGGTACGTCGTCGTTACTCTGATCGGACGGAGGCGCGTCGATCTTCAGCTCATATGTGTCTACGTCATGTTTAAACCGCGGCGCGCGGTAGTAGTAATCGTCCGCGACGTCCTCGAAATCATCTTCGGTATCCGCTTCTGACGGAAACGCCGTTTGCGTTCCGGACGCTTTGATCTCGCGCAGGTCGCCGCTTTGAACCGTTACGTTGCCGTCCGGGTTGTTTATGTATAAATAGCGCCCGGTCACAATGATCTGCATGCCCATAATATACACAACGTCGCCTATGCCCAGCGAGGTTTGCGATACGGCCTTGCCGTTGACGTATGTATTATTTGCGCTTCTGTTGTCCCTTATCGACATTGAGTTTTGCGAAATCATCAGTTCGGCGTGATGGCTTGTAACGAAGTCGTTTGTGAAAACGATATCATTGTCATTTAATCGTCCGATCCTGATCCTCGCCTGCGCCGACGCAAGCTCATATCCCCTGTAGCGCTTACGGTCGTCGCTGAGCGGCTCTGTGTACAGTACGTACATCAGGTCTTCGTCCGAACTGTAGATCCTGTACAGCTCCATCGGATTGAGAGGCGTGTTCTGCAGTTCGTTATTACTGATATCAAAAATCCTGAAACGGCGGTTTGCCTTGAGTATCCATTGGGAAACGCCGCCGGGTTCCATCGAACGCAAAGTCTCGACGGCTACGACGTCCGCCATTTTCCCGGCCCTGTTCCTGCCGCGCACCCAATAATGTCCCGCGTGTTTTTCAGGCAGCACTATGGCCGTATATTCCTGTTGTGAAAGAAGCGTAAGTTTCATTTCTCACATAAGTCCTTGCTTGATAGCTCAGCGGAGCGCCGTAGGGAGCGCTGAAAGTCTTTGCCGCCTGCCGCCTGCTTTCGCGCCCGGAATCTTCGCTGCCTGCCGCCTGCTTTCGCGCCCGGTCACATCGGACCTTCGCCGCCTGCCGCCTGCTCAGTCCGACCGTTTCACGACGACGACCGTTACATTGTCTTTTCCGCCGTTTCCCAGCGCTTTGTCTACCAGGGTTTCAGCGATGTCCTTTGGGCTTGATCCCGCTCTCAGCACATCCGCAATATACGGATCTTCCAGCATATCTGTCAGGCCGTCGCTGCACAGAAGGAGAATATCATCTTCCAGAAACCTAAACGACGGAGCTCTGTACGGCTCGAGCTCCAATACTTCCGGGTCGATCCCCAGATGCTGCGTGAGCGTATGCCTTCCCGGGTGAGTTTTTGCCGCCTCCTCTGTTATGACGCCCATTTCCAGGAGGTTTTTGATCTCCGAGTGATCGTGCGTGAGCTTTTTCAGCCTTCCGCCGTTTAGTAACAAATACGCCCTGCTGTCGCCCAGATTATATACCCTGACCGTATTGTCGCGTATGCTCGAAACGACGTATGTCGTCCCCATGTTTCTGGCGCGAAGAACGCTCATCTCAGCGCATACCCGCGCGTTGGCTTCTTGCGTATACCATTTCACTATGCCGTCGACATGCGCGCTGCGGTCGCCGGTACGGGAGTATGCCTCACGCAACACGTCGACGGCGATCCTTGACGCGATTTCCCCGTGAGTCCCGCCGCCCATGCCGTCGCATACCGCGTACAGACCATTGCCGTCGGTTTCATTAATGACCGCGCCCGTCGAGCCGGCTTCAGGCGGCAGAGTCAGGCCGTTGATAAAGAAATTATCTTCATTCTTGTCGCGCACGCGGCCAACATTGCTGACCGCCGCGGAAATGATACCGGTCATATAAGTGGCGTCCTTATCAATCAAACTGCTCGTGATACCACGGAGCTCCGTCGCGGTAATGGACAATGTAAGCAAGGCAGCCGCACTGCCGTTCGCAGCGCTCCTGGACAATGACCCCGTTTTCCCGTATGTAATACGGCGAGTAAAACAGGCCGTGTTTGGACGGATCCCTGCAAACCGATTGGACCGGCGTTGGCGTCGGCGTCGGCGTTGGAGTCGGCGTCGCGGTCGGCGTTGGCGTCGGCGTCGGCGCGGGCGTGGGCGTCGGCGTTGGCCGCGGCGTGGGCGTCGGCGTGGGAGTCGGCGGGTATTCGACCCATCTCAGCGAATCGTCCGCGTTGTAGTGCCGGATCCCCGTAACGCTGCCGGCTTCGTCAAACTCGCTGACCCTGTATCTGATCAGCTCTCCCGCGCTGCCGTAGAACCTTTCGGTGGTTTTGATCCTGATATAGTTCTCATCATACTCGATTTCGATAACAACGCTGTTCTCATCGTCATACGTAAAGCTCAGGCGCCTGATAACAGACCCGTCAACGTCGTAGTAAACCGTTTGCAATACATTACCGTTAAAGTTATATTCGCTCTCCTCAGCGAGGCTGCCTTCACTGTCGTAGAGAAGCTCGAGCCTTCCGACAACGGTATTCGAGCTGTCGAAAATCATTTCGCGCCGCATTTCGATCAAGCCGCTGCCGCCGTATCTGGCCTCCAGGATCCTGTTGCCAAACCTGTCATACTCCACTTCCCACCAGTACGAGATACTTCCGTTTTCACTGAAGTACGTGTGTGTGACTACCTGCCCGCTTGAGTTGTACTCCGTTTCCTCGGTCTTTCCTCCGCCGGCGTCGTAATCAAATATTATCCACCCGACGACCGTTCCTTTATCATCAACAAAGTACCTTTTTATGAGCCGTCCGTTTTCATCGTGTTCATCCGGGTAATCATCCGACTGAGCGGAATCCGTGTTTTTAACTCCGCCGCTCTCGTCCGGCGCTTTATCTTCTTCGCCCGCGATTATCACGACCTGATCGGTCGCGGCGACATTCTCCGCAGTGGCGACTGCTGCCGACGTCGTTACCGGCGCCGTCGAACTCACGGACGCGTCGGACGCACCCCCGCCTTTACTTCTTCCTGACAGCGAGATTATCAATATGACGGCGATCAGGACGACGGCCGCGGCTCCTCCCGCAATGAGCAGAAGGCGCTTTTTCCGGTCATCCGGCGCGGCGGCTGCCCGGCTCCCGGGATCCGCGTAGTCTGAATACCCGACGTCGGCTGCGGGTACGGCTTCAGGCACGACGTCTTCCTCCCTGTCGTCTTGCCAGAATATCCCAACAGTAGGGTCTGTTTTCTCCGTCGGGTCAATAGCGTTTCGCATTTCGTTCCAGTCGGGCAGGACGCCGGAATCCACATAAACCATCGACTTGTTCGGCGCCTCGTCTCCCTGCGGATAGATTATCGCTTTTTCCTCAATGCTGTAAAGCAGCGCTTTCAGGTCGTCCCTCATTTCCATTGGCGAAGAGTACCGGTCCCTCGGATTATGAGCGCAGGCTTTCAGTACGATTTCCGCAAGCCGCCCGTCGGCGTTCTTCGGCGGGGGCATAGGCGACCCGACTATGCGTTTCGTGAGCGCGACTTCCCTGTCTTTGTGCGTGATCTTTGCGGGGTATTCGGGCAGAAAAGGAGTCCTGTTCTCGTTGAGCATCCTGTATAGTACGATCCCAAGCGAGTATATATCCACGTTGGAACCATACTGTTCCCCGCGGTACATCTCCGGGGCCATATATGTGTACGTACCCTTCTTGGACAGCCCGCTCATAGTTTTTTCTACCGTTCTGGCTATCCCGAAATCGCCGAGTTTATAGTTGCCGGTTTCGCTGTAAAACATGTTTTCCGGCTTTATATCGCGATGGATGATATTATATTTCTGGCACAACTCCAGCGCTTTGCACATGTCGATGCCTATGAGCATAATGTCTTTTCGCGTCAGCGTCTTGCTTTGGACGTACTCGTTTAGCGGGGTCAGCAGCTCCATACGTATTATGATATCCCAACCGATGCCGGCGTCGTGCCTTATGACCTCATGGTCTTCATAACTGACTATATTGCTGTTGCCCTTGAGTTTGGACATGAGCGTAAACTCGTCCACAAGCTCTTCGACAAGGCTTTGGAAGTATATCGTTACGCTGTCGCTGTCCATGCCCTCCGCAGCCACGCTCTTTATTTCACTTTGGCTCTGCGGGATCGTGATGATCTTAAACGCCGCGTTTGGTACGCGGCCGTATCCTTCGCGCTGCGCCTCAAACACAGAGCCATAGCTGCCTGTTCCGATCAGGCTCGTTAATCTCCAGTTGTTAAGAACGACGTCGCCCGGTTTGTACTGTCCGTTCATTGATCAATACTCCCTTTGCCGCTGCCAAATGCATCCATATCGATCCATATAGCTGTTATATAAAATACTATTTGCGCAGTTCGTTGTCAATAGTAACAAATGTGAGCTTTCTGCCCCCTGAGTAGTACCGACTTTTCAACATTTCGCGCGTTTTATGTTGACTATGGTGCAGCACTATAGCGTATAAAGTAATTATGCGCTGCGACATTATCTGCTCCATGATATATATTATGCGGGTAAGTGTCAAGAAGTTGCTTTCGTGGTAGGCTGTCTTTAAAGACTGTTGCCAAAGGAGGCTGTTTAGAATGAGCAACGGACTATTCGTCCTTAAGGAATACGGGCGCGTGGAGATCACGCTGAAAGACGTCATGCAGAAGCAAGGTATGACTCGCAACAAGCTGGCGAGGCTAACGGGGCTTGTATACAATTCGATCAACCGCTATTACCAAAACATGCCGATATCAAGCGTAGATCTCGACGTTCTGGCGAAGATCTGCTACGTCATGAACTGCGATATCGAAGACGTGCTTAAGTACGAGCGCCCGGCAATAGCCGAAACTTCAATGGTAGCCGAACCATAGGGCAAAAGACCCGACCTCGTGAAACGGCTTGACGCGTTACGCTTCGCAGCAAAAACGAGCGCGCTTAACACCCGGCGACCGGGTGTGAGGGTTATGCGCGGAAACAGTTCACGGGGCGCAACGCGCCCAAAGGCGCGGGGATGTATTCTGATGAGGCGCGAATCGTCAGGCGGAGGCCGGCCCGTTTGCAGAGCTGCGTGGCATGGTTTCTGTTGTTCGCGAACCTTTGGTTCGCTGGTCAGCTA
>Ga0082212_10003843_pt1 | contig 21104 bp, 10 predicted proteins | sample TergutNt197P3_FD_71548 | JGI IMG/M metagenome (GOLD analysis project Ga0082212, IMG submission 71548) | Neocapritermes taracua P3 segment gut microbial communities from Petit-Saut dam, French Guiana - Nt197 P3 | ecosystem: Host-associated > Arthropoda: Insects > Digestive system > Gut ... | reverse complement strand
CTGTTTACCCGAACGCAGAAGATACCCCGCCGAAGTTCTGGAATCTGTACAACTGCAAAAAGATGTCGCAAAAACTATCTGGCGGAAAAATTGTCGCTGACTACGGCGTGATGAAATGGTATAGCGATAAAAATTGGCTGGATTATTATATCGGCATAAAAACAAACGACGCAGACGGTGATACTTCGGGAACGGTGCAAATAGAAATCCCCGGCGGATTGTACGCAGTCTTTTCCACTCCTCCCGCTTCCCATTTCGATTTCGTGGCTACGATACACAGAACACGGGGATATATCGAATGCGTATGGCTTCCAAACGGCGAATATAAAAAAACGGACGGCTGGGAATTTGAGACATATATCGAGGCAAGCCGCACATACAGCGAAGATATTTATATCCCGATTGAATAAAGAAAGGCGATTGAAAATTATGATTAACGAAAAAATATGTTATTGGCTGATGGATAACGCAGACGCTCCTATATGTTACAGAGTGGCACGGGAACTTCTGAAAGATGAGAAAACCGCGAAGAACATAGAGCCGGAATTGTTTGAACATAAAGAAATGCAGAAATGGCTTGCGTACTTGAAGCCGCATGATCCGCCGCAGCATCGCGGAATGGAACACGGCTGTTTTGATTTTTGCCTTGAAAATGCGCTGCCGAAATGTGTTCAATTAGGATTGCACGGCGGATTGCCAATAGTACACGACGCTGTTGGCTTATATCTCGGCAGAATGAAAAATAAATATGCCCAAAAACCTTGCAGGGGGCAATTCGGCGGAGTATTGACGGCAAATTTTTTAAGCCTTGCCGCTATTAACGACGAAGATATTCTTAAGTATATGCTGGAAAGTCTTGACGAAGTATGCAAGTTTGCCGAAACTACCGGATATGATATATATTTAAACTCCGAAGAAAGAGCCAAACTTATGGGAGTGCCGAAAAATTGGCGTGACTGCGAATATTTCATCAGATATGAAGTAATTCAGGAACACGGATTCAGTTTCCCGCTTATTTATGACATTATAGGATTATATAGACTTTATGATTTAAAAGACGCTGATGTTGATAATAAAATAAACACCGTGTTAAGTTATATCTCTGGCGATGATTTCCATTCTAAATTGAGCGAAGGTTACGGAATTATTGTGGCCGGCGAATATGCCTCGGGTAATCCTAAATATAACGGAATGGGATGGAGTCCGCATTATCCCGGCTGGTCTGATGTTGCGGATTATATAGAAAAGGATAATGTGCCTAAATTGTTGTTTTTCGCACAGAATATCGTTAAATATCCCATCGCGTTAAAAACAAAATGGTTTTGCGATTTGTTAAATTATCTTGATAAATACAAAACAGAAAACGGCACATATATTTTCCCCAAAGAATGGCTTCCGCAAAAATCAGGGTATGCGGTAAACGGATTTCATATGTCGTTCGGGGAAAACAAACGCAAGAAAAACTGGCTTGAAATCGAATCGACGTTTTATATGCAGTTATTAACACAACATATTTAAACTTGAGGTAAAAATAATGCTTGATAAATCAATAGATTTTTTGCTTGAAAACGCTGGACCGGTTATTCAATACCGTTTGCGGAAAGAAATATTGAATAAACTCACTAAAACCGAAGAAGCAAATTTGTTGGAACAAATATATCAAACGCCGTATTTCAAATTAGTGGAAAGCTATGTAAAACCGAACGGTTATGTCGGTATCGGTATGCACAGCTGGGATAAATTTCAGGCGACGCGTTTGCAAGACGGTGAAACTGCGGCAAGGCTGTTGTCTTATTATGCCATACCTAAAAATCACCCGATTATCGTAAATTATATCAATGCCATGCGTGACGACGAAATACTGCGGCATGAATTTTCATATTTTCACCCGGAACTTGCCCGTTTTGAAAGACGTTTCATGGGCTTGAACAACGGTTCGAGTCTTATGACATTGGTATATACCGTGCAGGCTATTTTGGGTTATGGCGACAACGATTATGTCAAATCTTTTCGGGATATATCGTTAAATGCTTTTACAAGCGTATTGTCTTTATCTTCGCTTGACGATATTTTAACATACAAGCCGCATTTAAAGAAAAAATATAATTATCCGTATATCGAGGCAGACCAATATTTTCCGTGTTCATATCATCTGGCAACATTGGCATATACGCAAAAATGGAGAACGCCAAAAACTGTAAACTGGATGGCGAACGCGATAAATCATATAAATGATATTATGACCGACGACAACGCTTTCGCTGTGAAAATCGGCGGAACATATCAGGGGACAGGGTGGGCGTTGGGACGGCCTATCAAGCATTTTGACGTTAATGTGGTTGAGTCTGTCATGTACCGCAGATTCTTAACCGAAATCGCAATGCTCGGCGTAGGGTGTAATGTCGAAATAATCAGGCGTTCAATGGAAAATATAGAAGAAGCTCTTTCAAACGACGGGATATTGCGGTTTAATTATGCCAAGCCCGAAGATAAACGAAAATATTATCCGCAGTGGCCCACCGCTTATTGCGACGTAACGCTTGAACCTGACCGTAAAAAGAAAACCGCAATAGACTGTGATATGACATTTTGGGCAGTGCAGTTTTTGCATTTCGTAAAACAAAATAAAATTTAATATAATCAATTTGGGGAGGTTTATTACAAATGAAAACATTGAACGTTACATGGGACGGAATCCACGACAGCACGGGCTATCTTTTTTCTTTCGCAAAATCCCTTTCCTGCGCCGTGAAAAACAGCCCGTGGGCAGAGTACGCCGAGGACATAATCGCTACCAGCGGGTTCGCGTTCCGTATGTGGGTCGCGGCTGATTTATGCCCATCGTCCACCAGTATCTGGAGTTTCGACATACAAAAGCCCTGCGTTGAAAACGGCGGTTTAACATGCGACTATGTCGGACGTTACTGGGATCAGGATAATATCGAGGAACAAAAACGGCTTGAAGCGATCGCGAACATAAAAAATCCATCAACAACGGCGTTCCCGCCATATCGTGGGACATCGGCATACCCGAATGGGGTCTGATTACCGGATATGACGACGAAACGCAAACTTTTACAACTTTACCTGCACCTGTCAATCACCCAGCCGGAACCATACCCTACGGCGTTCTCGGCAAGCGTGAACTGCCGATTTTATCAGTGCTGACCGTTACGGGGACAAACGGTAAATCGCAAGCGGATATTCTCAAAGACACTATAAAATTAGCGGTCACGCATCTTAAAGGCGGCGAATGGTGCGACAACGCAAAAGGCTTGGAAGCATACCCTGCGCTTATCAAACATTTCATGCCGGGAGTTTTCACTAACGAAAACGGTTTTGCATGGAACAGGGAATATCTTCTCGGAACATACGGCGCGTTAAAATATTACGCATGGAAATATTTTGAAAAAACTGAGCAGAATGAACTCGCCACGCTATACAAAGAAATTTATGAAACATGGGAAAAAGCCTTTCGGTGGAACGCCACCGGCGAATCGGATGAAAAAGGAAGCGTATGCGGCGTAGACATCGCGGAATTGCTTGAGGCCGCGTACAAAGCCGAAACTGCGGCGGTTGAAATTATGAGTAAGATGATTTAAAAATAAATACGAAGTCAGGAGAGATTACTTCCCCTGACTTCCGTTTATTTATATTACCGATATTTATTATAACAAATTTAACGCTTTTTTGAAACATTCGACAGCCGTTTTGTCAAGCTGCCTGACAATTTTTATGAATGGTATCTTGCTCTCCCTTATTTCGCGCTTAACAAGTTCTGAGGGATTGTCAACAAATTTACAATCATGAAACTCCGGCTTGTATCTTATCATTTGCGTAATCAGCCAGTCAAGCATACTGTAGTATTCGCAGCCTTCTTTTATCAGATTACCCGCTTCGCTTGCGTCTGTATGCTTTTTAAGCCACGGAGCCGCAAAACAGTTTTTATAAAATCCGGATAACAACAGCCCGACATGACAATATGACCGTTCCATTTCCCCGTAAAACTCATGCTGCCTGTCTTCAACAGGGCAAGCGTCGCCAAGTACAGCAGCTTCCCAAAAACTATCGTCTTCAAGTACACCTATCATCGTGTCGTATGAAGATAATCCGTATGGCACGGTAATATCATAAAATTGCGTGGTTTTTTGTTCCGAAACCGATACTGCTGCTTTCAAGCAATGCCTGAGAAGTTCCTTGCCTTTGAGCACCGGAGCTATTTTTTCTTCGATAACCACGATTCCGTAACAGCAGTCATACCATTCCGATGTGTGCTGATACCCCGTTTCTTCGTCAATAGTTACATTATCGTCCCAGTATGAACGCAGGTATAAAACATCAGCGCCGTTTTCATAGCCGAGGATTGCACAGGCAAACGGGTAAGCATTTGTAAACCCGAATCCGAGAACGGGAAATCCTTTGTCGATACTTGAGATTATTTGGTTTTTGTAAAATTCCTTTGAGCGTATTTTAAGCGCATTGTGCGTGTCGCTGTCACGGTAAATCGAAATTTTATAACCGAGCGCGTCGAAAGTCCTTTTTACCATGTTGTCGTCTGTGATAATAGCGTCGTTGGGTGCGCCGGGATACCATGTGTAAGCGAAACCAAGCCCGCTTATCACTCCCGCGAGTTCACAATTATTGCTCTTATCGCCTTCGTTTAATGCGTCCATACACGCCGTAATTACGCCCGCATACGGATTCGCCGTCAATCCCCAGCCGATTTCTCGTATGCCCTGAATAACTTTTTTTTCTTTGTTCTGGTCTGATTTCATTGATAAATCTCCTCCATGTATTTTTATTTGTATGGAAATTCTGCCGTATTTATTGTATACGCCGAATTTCCTTGTCACGGAGGGCGGATAACCGTGAAATGACTGGTAAGCACGCGTAAATGATTCGGGCGATTCGTAATTATATTTTAACGCAAGGTCGATGACTTTGATATCGCTTTTCATTAATTCCTCCGCCGCCAGCGTCATTCGCCTGCGCCTTACATATTCGGAAATCGTTATTTCCGTCACAAACAAAAATAATCGTTGGAATTTATTGAGTGAACAACAACTTATTCGAGCCGCTTTATTATAATCTATTTTTTCAGTCAGGTTATTTTCAATATATTCGACTGCTTCGTTTATTTTATCCGACCAGTTCATGGTTTCCACCTCCTTTGAGAAGATTTTATCACATACAGAAACAAAATACCTTGCAGAATATTTACTTTAATGCAAGGTAAACTTATATAAATTTAATTTTCCTGAATAATATACGGTTATATCATTATTTGTTTTTCATTACATTATTCCACTCTTCACGTTCTTTTCGGTATTTTTCATACTCTTCTTTTTCTTTCTTTGTAGCTTCACGCACGGCAAATTTTCCGCAATCCGGGCATTCTTCAATTTTTCCGGTACGTTTAAAAGTAAAAAAGCATTTTCCGCATGTGTATATCAATTTGACATCCCCCTATGAAAGTGAGTCTATAAATTATAATAACATTTATTATAACTTATCCCTTTTGAATTTTCAACCATAATATTATTAAAATATAAATATAAAACAAAAGTACAACGGATATTTCGTGGTAAAAAACTATTGGAATTTCCCGATTATAAGGAAAACACTAATGACTCGTAAAACATAACGAATTCAAAATTATAAAGATAAATGTTGTTCAATTACAAATTTTATATATTTATTAAACCAATCGGCAGAATTTTTATTGAAACCTTTGGGAAGATGTTTATCCAATTCGCTGCCATTTAATATTGCGATCGCCGCCGCATTCGCAAATGCTTCCTGCTTTTCTTCAATAGTTTTGGGAGGTTCGGCGAAGAATCCGCTAAATTCATCAAATCCGTAAGGCATGATTTTTATATCGTTTGTTAATGCCATATGCAGAGCGTGACCCAATTCATGCGTGAAAATAAAGACTCTGTCATGCAAAGTAATTTCTCTCGGATGATAAACGGAAATAATAGCTTCGCGGTCAATTCCGTCAGTAATACCGCATTCATTGTCAAATTCTGAATGAGAATTGGCGAACATCAATATTTTCAACGGTTTTTTAGGTGCGATAATATTTAAAATTTGGAATTTTTTTTGAGCGACATCAAGAACTGAACGAATTTCGTCTTCCGTTATAGAGGCTTCGAGCGGTTCGCCAAATTCGCAGCATCGCTCGGCAAATTTACGTAACCCTTCCATGACAAGCACGGTAGATTTTGAATATGGCACACAAGTTGACATAAACATAATCAAAGAATGTTTGGGTGGAACAATCACTATGTTTTTATCCGACTTATCCGAAAATAACGAGGCAAATAAATACGGACTACAATATCTAACCATCGAATCCGTGAGTTCCCGGCATATCCAGCGTTTATGTTTTGGGTTATATTCAATAAATTTCAAAAGCGAAGTTATACATGACTGCATTTCAACGAATGAAGCACTGTCAAAAATTGAAGCAATATAAGCATATGCTTTTTCTTTATCGAAGTTATCATTATTCTTTATAAATTCACATCCATTTTTATTTATTAATGTGTTTTTCTTATAAATTATTATATCATGAAATTGTAACAAATCAACCATTTTTCTTGTAAAATATTACTTTGATAAATTATTTTTATGTTTTATCAAATTTTTTATATCCTGCAGTTATCCGTTAAAAATGGCAGGATTCATGGCAGGGTTTATGTCTGAAAAATTGGCAGGAAAAATGGCAAGGTCTATGTCATTGACATGTCAGTTTCAATATGTTATAATTGTATCGTGCAAAAGTATGTTCATACGAAAAAACGCTGCCGAATGTCTGGAAAAGACGTCGCCGGCAGCTTTTTTTATGCACAAATATACTGAAAGAAAGGAGGGAATTCCTATGCTTAAGAAACTTGCGTTAAAAGAACGCTTACCCCGGTACTATTGGTCATTAATGTCGGCGGGAACGGCGTTCCTTTTATCCATGCAACTGGTTTTCGCAGCGCCTGCCGCCAACACCATCTGGACAAAGTTTAGCGAAGTTATGAAAGACATTTATACCCAGTTGTTAGGTATTTCAACAATCGTTGCCGTAGTAGCGGCGGCGGTCGCTCTTATTGTGCGGATGGTATCAAGGAACCAGCGGGCAGTCGATGAAGCGTCCAGCTGGCTCAAGCGGATTGTCATCACATGGGTCATATTAAACACACTTGGGTTCATAATAGCCTACATACAGCCGTGGATCCAGGGCGGGCAGTACACTCCGTAGCATTTTTTGTATCTCTTATTTTGGCCAAAACAAGTGAATATATATGGAATATCACCGGCAGGATCAAACTTGCCGGTTTTTCTATATAATTCCCGAAAATATTTTAAGGAGGAAAAACAGTCAATGAGAAAAATCTTAATTTTAACAGCCGCTTTCATAATTGCATTGTTTGTGATGATTTTATGCTGCCAAACTGCTGTTTTTGCCGTGGAGCCTTATGAGCTTCTGCCGGTGGACGTCGTATATTATCCGAATCATTTGGAGATTTGTAAAATATACGAAATGAAAGCAAGCGTAAATCCTTCAATGATACCCCGTGATAAATTCAAACGCGATGATATACAATATGAATGTACGGATATATTGCGGGAAGTAAAAATTGGCGAGGAAACAAAGAAACATATTGAAGTCGAAACCATCGACAGCACAAAAAATGACATTGAAACCATTTTAAAAGTTTTACCGCTTACAAAAGAAGTTCTGACAGAAGACGGCTTTTTCGGAGTATTATATCTAAACACATCGACTATAAAATCGGAGGTATCCGGATACGGAAGCACATCGAGTTCGGTCAGCATTACGCGAACCTATCCGAATCTATATGATAAAGATACCCAATATATCCCGAAATCTGTTACAGAAAATAATATCACCTATACTCTTGCAGACATTCAATGGCAAGCCGATAATACCTATAATGTTGACGATTACGAAATCGGAAACAGGCACACAGCCGTTGCTTCATACAACGGCACAAAAACGTCAAGCTATGTCAAAGGATACAAGGTTACCGCAGAATATTCAGGAGAATTGTGCCGCACGGGTGTTTCGGTCATACGATATACTGTGATTTTTTCAGGCAGTAAAATTGAACCAAAACAGCCTGCGCCTATTCCTGAAACTAAACCTGAAATTGAAAAAGAAACTGAAACTGAACCGGAAAGAAAAATCGAACCGGATCCGGAAGCAATAAACAATGAATCCCAATCCGAAAACGATTCCGATGTTGAACCGCTTGATGACTCTGAAAGTAAAAAAGCGGGCAATTTTAACTGGTTATTTGTAATAATACCGCTTGCCTTACTGACCGCAGCGGCTGTGGCAGGCGTTATATATATGTATTTAATTAAAAAGAAGGAGCGACCGAATAATGAAGAAACTACTTATTATGATTATATTGACACTGATGATAGCAGTGACAGCGACCCCGGTGACAGCGACGGGGTATAATTTCGGAGGAGCAAATCCCGGAGAATTCGCCAATCCTACGTCTGTGGAACCGGAAATCGTCATTGGAGATTCCGTAGACAAAAATTCAAATATAGACCGGAGCAAAAACAGCGCATTGGTTCCGCCTAAATTCGGGAGTACAGAATCCAATACGCCCGGAACCGGCGAAACGCCGCTTTCAAATACTTCCGGTGCTACGATAAGTTATAGCGATAATTATAACAATTCTGAATATTATCCGGATTCATCAGTTTATACCGATATCCCGCCGCAAACAGATGTTTCATACGAATCATATTCATCAAACTTATTCACGCTGCCTGACGGATTATTTTATGAAGACGGCAGCATAGGCACTTTAAGCATACCAAAGCTGAATGTTTCAGGAAAAGTTTATGAAGATGAAAGTCTTGAAAACATGAAAAAGGGAGTCGGACATTTTAAATTTACGTCCTGTTGGGATGGCAACGTCGGATTCGCAGCCCATAACCGGGGAATCGCTGTCACATTCGGAAAAATCCATACGCTTGTCGCCGGCGACAAAATTATATATACCACTAAATTGGGCACGCGGACATATGAAGTTTATTCAGTCAGCCAGATACATGAAACGGATATGTCGAAACTCCAGCGTACAAACGAGCATATCGTCACGCTTATTACCTGCGTAAACGATATACCTGAGCTCCGCTGGTGTATTCAAGCAAAAATCTGCTGATTTCAGGCATCGCTATCATATATATAATCTTTATAAATTTATTGTTTTTGATTAATTATTGGGTTTTCTTTTTATATAAATAGAACTTTTAAATTATATAAAAAAATATTTTTAGATTTTTTGTTGTAAAATCAAGTATAAACTTGTGTAATCTTTATTGACGAAATAAATTTAAAATATAATTTTTAAAGGAGATCTCAAAAATGAAACACTTATTAAAAAGCTTAATTTTCTATGTATTAATCGCAGCAATATTATTATCTTCGGCAAGTCCTGTATTCGCGGAATCGAAAGTCAAATGCAGGATAACCGTAAACGGAGAAAGTGTTAATTGGAAGATAGAACCGTTTATGGCTTATGGCCCTCTTGGAAATACTTTAATATTAATACCAACAGAATGTCTATTTCCGGCATTGGGTTATACCGTTATATACGATTCCAAATTAAACCGTTCTGTTTTTACCGCAGGTAAAGATTCAAATTATATTTCGTTCTATATTGATATTAAAACAGGACAAATTGTCAAAGAAGGCGAAGAAATAAGAAAAAAAGGATTAAATCAAGTATATCTTGTAAACAACTACCTTTATATCTGTATTTCCGATTTAGAAAATATGGCGAAAACATTTTTAAACAATGATATGATTAAAGTTGATTATAAATACGTTTATTCGGCGGATGAAAATTATATAATCAAGTACATCGATTATTTTACCATTCAATATAACCTTTCTTCTTTGACAATCAAAATTGCCGAAAAATACCCTAACCGTCCGTTTGTCGGCGAACAATATACGAAATATAATACCGGCGACTGGGTTTCAGGCACCGAAATAAAAAACAATTTCGACGAATTAACTAAAAAAAGTATTTGGGACGGTTTCGATGATTTACGTTTTTATACCGGAAAAGGCGAACAAAACGAATTGACGGGAAAAGGGACATGGAACAGCAAATCGTATTCCATAGCATGGGAACTAATGGACGCTGTGGCTGAAGAAATAAACAAACTACGGAAAAAAGACGGATTGGCAGAGTTATCTATCGACCATTCGTTATGTTTTACATTTGTTGGCACATCAGACCCTAAAATCAATTCCGTTTTCGATAATGCGATAAGAAATATAGAGATTAATAAGGCTTATCATACTTATAACGGGAAAACAAAATATTATGAGTGTATGGCGGCAGGCTCTATCCGCGGCGAAAGAAATCCGGTAACGCAAACCTATAATAATTCAACGAAGGTAATAGCAGGCAATATAGTTAATCAATGGTATAGAAGCGCCAAAGGCCACAAAGAAATTCTCATGAACAAAAAAGTAACCACTATGGGCGTTTTAGTAATCATTACGGATACCCGCGCTACGGATATATACGCCGTATTCAAATAACTCTGGAGCTATGGCATTATAAAACTTAATAAACCCTAAATATTAGAGGCTTGTTTTTCAAGTCTCTTTTTTTATATATAAATGCAAATAAAAAACAACAGGAGGTAATGCCTATGGTTTTCGACACATCTTAATTTTTGTGAGAAACTTATGCAGTTTCTCTTTTTTATGTTAATTAACAACAAATCAATCAACAGAGAGGATTAATATTACATGATTAGATTACTTAGAAACCTAAACGCAAAAAGAATTATCGCAATTCTGCTTGCAGTATTCATGATTTTGCCTATGTTGCCGGCACTTGACGTAAATGCGGCGGTTGGCGGTATAACGTATTATGAATATAATTTTGAATTGCCTATTTACGGCGCAACAGGCTGCGCTGTTAAAAATGTCCCCGGAATATCGGTAGGAACAGCGTTAACGATATTGGAAGAACAAGGCGCCAATTTAAAAGTAAAATTACAAAATGGTACTGAAACCACTATTGCTAAAACATTTTGTATGATAAATCTGCCGGACGTTATTCCTTCAATTAAATATAATATAACAAACTCGTATTCGTCTGTATTAATAGTCTTGGGGAACAACTTACCCGGCGTAACCGGAACGTCGATATACGAACACGGAACATCGAAAAAAGCTAATCCCCGGCTTGGCAAACAGGAATTTCTCGTTCCGGTATTATTCTCCACGGCGGTAAAAATCGCAGCAGCGCAAAAGAAAGCGTTGGCTGATGATTACACTCTCGTTATATATGAAGCATACAGACCTTTGTACGCGCAAAATAAAATATTTAACGCTTACGATCCGATTGTGGCTTCACAGGGAGCTTCGGTCACAGGCGGCTGGGACCCAAGCTGGTATGTAGCAACTGGAAAAAGCAACCATCAGGAAGGTTACGCGATTGACGTAAGCTTGGCGAAAGTAACAGGATATTCGAGCGTTACGTTATCAAACCCGCAATATAAAAGAATTGAATTGACTGTTCAGGAATGCGATATGTATACGCCGATTCATGAAGCCAGTTATTTATCGCGTATCTTCACAGATCCAGTAACGATATATTCGGAAACAGCATGGCAAAGCGGAACACAAACTGCCGCGTTTACCGCAAGCGAACCTGCGAAACGGCTGCAAAAATATCTTACCGACGCAGGACTTTCCCCGCTCTCGTCGGAATGGTGGCATTTTAATGACGTCGCGGCAAGGAACGCTTTGGGGAACAGGGACGACATTCTCGGAAATTGGGAATTAACAACAAATGTGAGTATTTTGAAAACTGCTTTAACAGCCGGAGGAGATATACTCATAGAATCTGACGATTATAATAATTCCACGGATACCATTCATTATCCCCATGTTATTCATTTGCCCGACGGCAGCGACCGTTACCCGGGCGCAGTATCATCGGTAAACGACGATATTGTCACAAGCAACGGGTATTATATAAATGAATTCGGGAAAAAAATAATTGCGTTTTGCATTGATCCTACAAAACCCGGAGCCGCAGAAGTTGACGGCGGTAGTTATTATGTCACTTTATCCGAAAAACTTACGGATAAATTTGAAATTGCCGCTTTGAGATTATGCGGGCAAAATAATGTAAATACCCTGTTATATCCCGGATCATCGTTTGATGATATGGATTATTGGGTAAGTTACGCAGTTAAAATCGTAGTAAAATTTTATGAAATGACCGGCAAGAATAAAATTCTGACGAAACAAGAAATCGATAATCTAATACAAGTATCGCCTCCGTATGGGAGCGATTTTATTCCTTCAGGCGATAATAATTTCGGAAATAAAGTTATTGCTGCGATAAAAAACGCATATAACTGGATTATCGCCAATGAAAATGCATCACCTGTTTCCGGCAATATTCAAATAAATTGCCTCTCAAGCAACCTTAACGAATTAACAAGTGCTATACAATACAGCGGACCGTACAAAGGCGAGTTCGAAGTTAAAATAGACGCTTCTCCCGATACTAAATTCAAAGTAGCGTTACAGCAAGGAACAGGAAACCATTTTTCTTCATTTCAATTATGCGATGCAACCGGCACGCCTTTCCCGGCAGGTTTCAACCATGATTTTACTAACGGCGATAAATTCTGGATCGTTGGTGATTTGCCTGAATTGGAACCGGACACATATTATAGGGAAGACCATTTAATAAAAGTAACAGCGACGGGTGAATTCGGCGATGAATATTGGATAGGAGTCCCTTCCGACAATTCCCTTCAAAGATATGCCTTTATAACCCGTTCGTATGAAGCAACAGAAAACAGTTTTTTCAAACTCATAGACGAACGCCCCGACGAACCCAAATTCGGTTATTTAAAAATCGGTAAAATAAACGGTTCAACGGGAGAACCTGTTCCCGGCGCAATGTTTACGCTGGAGCATATGGAAGGTTCATATACAGATACGATCACAGTCGGCGGCGACGGGTATTATACGGTTGACGCAATACCTGAAGGCACTTATAAAATTACGGAAATATTTGTTCCGGAACCGCTGATCCTTGACCCGACTCCGAAATATGTATATATCAATTCCGCAAACGCAACGGCGGATAACCCTATGCTCGTAGAGTTTTCAAACGCCCGGAAAGTTTGCGTACATATATATAAATACGACAGTAAAACCAATGAATTATTAAACGGCGCACAGTTTCAGCTTAGCATAAAGGATTCAACATACTCGATTTTTGCGGGTATAACAGGCAGTTCAGAATGCGACGATTGCGACGTTTGCCAAACTCTCTATAAAGGAGACGGTTTCCTTTGCTTCGGTCCGCTTGAACCGGGCTGGTACACGACGCGGGAAATCAATCCGCCGCCCGGATATATATTCGATCCTGCGACTCCCGCTGTTCAAACATTCGAGATCACAGGATTGGAAAGCCATGCAATCGAATTGAAATTCGATAATAAACGCCACCCCGAATTGGAAATCCTTAAAGTGGACGACAACGGAAATCCAATCGACGGCGTTATTTTTGAGATATGGAAATCCGGCAAAAGCGAAATAATCACAGGAACAACAAAAGGCGGCTCAATCCTGATAGAATGGGACAATAATATAAACCCGCTGGACGAAGGACCTTATTTGATCCGCGAAGTTGCTGTTCCCGCAGGATATATATTATCCGGGGAAATTAAAGAAGTCTATTTAGTAGGAAACACGAGAATTTCCGTTACGTTTAAAAACAATAAACGTCCGGGTATGACGATTGAGAAATTAAACGAAAACGGCGAACCGTTGCCAGGTGTAACCTTTGAAATTTGGAAATCCGGTACGCAGGAATTTTTTCGAGGCACTACGGACGCCAGAGGCACTATTATATTTGATTGGGACAATGATGTTTATCCTCTTGACGTGGGTTCTTATTCGATTCGTGAAGTTTCTGTTCCGCAAGGTTATTTGATGGATTTAACCGTCCGTGAAATAAATTTAGTCAAAGACAGAATGAATTCCATTGTTTTCACGAATAACAGGCGTCCCGAATTGAAGATAATCAAAAAAGACCCCGATGGAAATCATTTAGCCGATGTTGAATTTGAAATATGGAAATCCGGTACACAGGAAAAATTCTCCGGTAAAACTGACAGCAACGGCGAAATTTATATCACCTGGAACACCAGAGATTATCCGCTTGATGAAGGTTCTTATTCAATTAAAGAAATAAATGTGCCTGAAGGTTATGTATTATCTGATGAAGTAAAAGAAGTAATGCTTACCGGCAACCGGTTATCCGAAGTTGTTTTTGTAAACCCGAAGCGTCCGGGGCTGACCATAATTAAAACAGACAACGAGGGAAATACGCTTGACGGTGTTGTTTTCGAGATATGGAAATCCGGAACTGATATAAAATATTCGGCAATAACCAAAAACGGCGAAATAGTCCTTGAATGGAATAACACAGGTTTCCCTTTGGAAGCAGGCGCTTATTCGATTCGTGAAGTCGCCGTACCCCGCGGTTATTTGCTTGATACGACGGTCAAAGAAGTTTTGCTTGAAAATGGCAAGATAATAAGCGTACCGTTCATAAACAACAAACGTCCTGAACTGGAAATCGTAAAAATAAACAGTGCGGGCGAAACGCTTGCAGGCGCGGTATTCACGATAAAACGGGTAGGAAACACAACGGAATACGAATTGACATCGAATTCCAACGGCAGGATCGTTATACCATACGACAACCCGTTATATCCCCTCGAAGCCGACCGGTATATTATAACGGAAAAAGTTCCGCCGGACGGATATATCTTGTCAAATCCGAGTTTTCAGGAAGTCGTCTTAGAGCCGAATACACGGAAAACCCTGAATTTTGAAAATCCCGAAAAACCGAAACTTACGATAGAAAAATACGACCAGCGCGGCGACGGAACCGGCGGTTTACTGCCGCTTTCGGGCATAACTTTTAGAATATGGAAAACGGACGGGACTTTCGATCAAAATTTTACGACCGACGCAACCGGAAGAATCAGAATTACAGATTTAATACCGGGTGAATATCATATCCGCGAAATAGCAACAAAAGACGGTTATGTTTTAAATCCGGAAACTAAAACAATAATTTTGCATGGAAATGACGATGTTATCCACACTTTCCACAATTTGAAACGTCCAGAACTGTTGATAACAAAACTTGACGGAAAAACCAATAAACCTTTGCCGGGCGCGCATTTCCAGATAAGCAAAGGCGATCAGGTTCTGTTTGACGATCTGATAACTGACGCAAACGGCGAAATCCTCATTGAATATAACGACTTATTCCGTTTATTGGAAGAAGGCGTATATAGAATCACAGAAACGCAGGCTCCTCCGGGATACGATATTGTATTGCCGGCATCCAAAAATGTTATATTGAAAAACAGCGAACGTACAAGGGCTGAGTTTACCGATATAAGAAAACCGACATTAATCGTAACCAAAATGAACGCTTTGACAAGGAAGCCTATTCCGAATACGTTATTCAACATAAAATGGGAAGGTCCGAACGGCGGCGTTTATGATTTGGGAAATTGGTATACGGATAAAAACGGACAAATTATTTTTGAATTTGTCGAAGTAGGCTGGTATCAAATTACTGAAATAATGCCCGCTCCGGGTATGGCGAAAGCTAAAAATCCCGTTACGCGGATTTATCTCGGTCCGGGAACAAACGCCTATTCTGACAACGAATTACGCACGAACGATAATTCAAGCGGCGAAAATCAAAACACTTCCGGTCCAGGCGAAAACACAATCAATAATAATAATCCGTCGAGCGGAAGCGGCATAACGGTAATAGATCCGTTTGACAACACGCAGGTAATTACTACGCCGCCTCAACAATATAATTCCGGCAGCGGTTCAAACGGTATAACTGTAATAGACCCCGCAGCAGCCGTAAGCGGTTTGGCGTTTGAATTTGTCCCTGAAATTGAAACGATTGACGAAGTGACAATTTCCGGCGTAACCGCGAGTGGTTCCGATCCCGCTGTTTATATTTTGTTTGCATACGATGAAATTGCCATGACGGAAACGGTTTTATCGGCAGATGAAATCGAAAACCGCGAATACGACGGCGACGACGAATATATTAACCCGAATTATTTTGATATTCAAATCGGCGGATTGGGCGACGTTTTCACCGACAATTCCGGAGCAAACTATACTTTATCTAATACAGGATTCGTTCCCGCGAACAATAATCCCGGTACAGTCATAGATTTCCCGTTGAATTCAATCATTATAAAGAAGGAAGACGCAACCAACGGAAATATGCTTGCGGGAGCCGTATTCGAAGTTTACAGAATGTCCGACGAAACAAGCGGTCAAAGCGGTACTCTCATTGCGCGAGTCGTTACAGGACATTCCGGTATGCTTGCGATCACAGGGCTTGAAGCGGGTACATATTTTGTAAAAGAAGTCCGCGCCCCTGATGATTATACCCTGAATATCCAGGGCGTGCAGACAGCGATGCTTATTCCAGACAGCACCTCGAATATAGAATTTACTTTTTCAAATTATCCTTTCGGGGCAATTTTAGTGAATAAAACCGACGCTGTAACAAACAGCCCGCTCGCAGGCGCAAAATTCGAGTTGAAAAGAGCGGATGGCAGCCATGTTGCCTATGGTACAACCGATAATTACGGTAATGTAGTATTCGGATTCCTTGAACCGGGCGCATATGTTGTCGCCGAACAACAGGCTCCGAACGGATACCAGATAGACACATCGCCGCAGGCTGTTTATGTTCCGGCGAACGGTAGGATGCAGACCGTATATTTTAAAAATCAGCCTTACGGTTCGTTAATTATCGTTAAAAAAGACAAGGAAACGAATTTACCGATAGGCGGCGTTAGATTCCATATCACCGATATACACGGCGCAAATATAGGCGAAATAACCCCGGGCAACGGACACACTGCCGACGGTATGTATACAACAGATAACAACGGCGTGATCAGGATCGACCATATACCCGAAGGGCATTATCTCATAACAGAAGTGTATGCTCCTGCCCCGTATATTCTTGACGCATCCCCGAAAGTGGCTTACGCCGAATGGGGGAAAATCAAAACCATCGAGCTCTGGAATTCTAAAACAGGCGCGTTGGTCATATCCAAATATGACGCTGTCACAAAACAGCCTCTTGCCAACGCTACGTTTATGGTTACTGACAGCAGAGGCGCGGTTGTAGGCGAATCTGCCGGATTATACAGAACCGACGAAACAGGTCATGTATTAATTTACGATTTGGAACCGGGCGCATATAAAGTTTATGAAGTCCAAGCTCCTTCCGGATATATTTTAGACAACACCGTACAGACTATTCATATACTCGACGAAAAAATGTACTATTTGGAGTTCTATGATCAGCCCGTAAACAGTTTTACGGTTATGAAATATGACGCCGATACGCGGCAGCCATTGGCAAACGCCACATTCCGCGTCACGAAACTCGGTTCGTCAAAAACCATAATCGGCGAATATATTACGGATGCGGACGGCAAAATCACGATTGACGATTTACTGCCGGGGTCATATGAAATCGAGGAAATCAAAGCGCCCCAAAATTACGTTTTGGACAGAACTGTCCAGACAATAGCTTTGGAACAAAATAAACCGCAAGTCGTGACGTTCTTCAATTCCCGCTACGGCGATTTATTAATCACAAAGATTGATAATAAGACCAAAGCGCCGATTGAAAATGTTAAATTCAAAATAACGACGCAAATCGGAGAATTTGTAGGCGAATACCGAACCGATACAGACGGATATATCAGCATTTCCAACCTTGAACCAGGTTTTTATATTATTCAGGAAACTGAATGTCCGCCTGAATATGTTCGTGATTTAACTCCCAAGACCGTTGAAATAAAAAGCAATCAGCAGCAAACCCTTCAATTCTCGAACAAACCGAAATCCCGCGTATATCTGCGTAAATTAGACGCTGATACGGGAAGCGGCGTTCAGGGAGCCGTATTCACGGTCGAAAAAGGCAGCACATTGATAGGCACGTTTACGTCGGGTGTAAATGGTGAAGTTGAAGTCGGGTTGCTTGATCCCGGCGATTACGTTTTCACCGAGATAGCACCTCCGCCGAATTATGCTTTAAACGGCGGCACAAACAATATCCAGCGAATGACTATAACCGATACAAACGAAATCACAGTGACATTCCACAACCATGCTTTCGGTAATATGTTGATTATAAAACGTAATGAATTTACCAATATGCCATTAGGCGGAGCAGAATTTACCGTGAGCTACGCAAACGGGGCGTTCTATGGTAATTATACTACTATGAATGACGGTACGATTCTTATACCAAACATTGAACCGGGCATATACTTGATTCGCGAAACACGCGCCCCGAACGGCTATCTGCTTGATAACGCGGCTAAAACCGTGACTGTGCCTGCGGTCGTTACAACGGAAGTGGTATTCCTCAACCGACCGAAATCAGGAATACAGGTTGTCAAAACAGATAAAGAAACACGCGGCGCGTTAGCCGACGCAGAATTCAAACTCACTAAACCCAACGGTGAAGTAATCAGCGTTAAAACGACGGATATAGGCGGAAACGCAATTTTTGATAACCTTGAGCCCGGTACCTACCTCGTAACCGAAACACGGGCTCCCGACGGTTATGTCATGGACGCAACAACGCAAACCGTCGTAGTTACGTCCGATAAAATAACGACTGTATATTTCGAGAACAAACCTCTGAGCGGTATTCAGATTATAAAGAAAAATTCTGAAACAGGCACAACAATCGCCGGAGCGGAATTCAAGGTTACGAAAACCAACGGTGAAACCGTAGGAATTTATACTACAGACAGTTCCGGCACGGTGTTTGTTGAGAATTTAGCTCCCGGTCACTATGTGATAACCGAAACAAAAGCCCCACAATTTTATGTATTGAATTCCAATCCGAAAACCATAGAAGTTCAATCAGGTAAACTTGCGTCGGTTGAATTTCTGAACATCCCTTACGGCAGTTTAGTCATAAGCAAAACTGATCGGCAAACCGGCATAGGATTAGCTGGCGCTGTGTTTGAGGTCAAAAAATTATCCGGCGAATTTGTCGGGCGGTACGCGACAGGCGCAGACGGCATCGTGATTGTGCAGAATTTAGTACCTGGGACATATCTTGTCACCGAAGTCCAAGCCCCCGCAGGTTACGAAATTGATACGCCGCCTAAAACCGTACAGGTCGGCGCAGGCAGCGGAACAGGTTCGGTATCGTCCAATACAGGTTATCCTGACGGTTCTACTTCCCTGACTTTCGTATCAAATAATCCGCTCGGAACATTGGAAGTCGTCAAACTCGATAAAGTTGACCGGTATAAAGCCCTTGAAGGAGCGACGTTTGAACTCCGTAAAGCAGACGGGACGTATGTTGATACGCAAATTACCGATATAAGCGGAAAAGCGTTCTTCGGTAAACTGCCGTCCGGTAATTACGTTCTGACCGAAACAGCAGCCCCTAAAGGATACGAAATTGACACAGTTTCGAAGAATATAACGATAACTGCAGGCAATCCCGCATCCGTGACATTCTATAATAATCCTCATAGCGGAATCGAAATAATCAAAATGGATTCCGTGACCCGTGCTCCTTTAAGCGGAGCCACATTCCTCATAGAACGCGACAACGGCGAACGCATAGGCACGTACCGCACGGATAGGACAGGCAGGATTATTGTTCACGGTTTAATCGAAGGGACATATATCGTGTCCGAGCTAAACGCGCCCGATGGTTATATTTGCGACGAAGTATCCAAGATAGCAATAGTTAAATCCGGCAAACTCACGCAAGTCGAATTTGAAAATCACAGAAAATCCGGATTGCAAATTAAAAAGGTTGATTCAAAAACCGGGCTGCCGTTAAGAGGCGCTAAATTTAAAGTAACAAAGAAAACCGGCGATTTGATTGGCGAGTATATCACCGATATAAACGGTATGATATATCTCGACAAACTTGATTCCGGCTGGATTTCGGTTTACGAGACGTATGCGCCCGACGGATATCTTTTAGATTCGACAGTAAAAGATATAGAAATAACCTACGGTAAACTTGTCACGGCAGAATTTGCTAACGAGCCGCTGGCTTCATTACAAATAAAGAAAACTGACGAATTGAGCGGTGTGCCGCTTTCGGGCGCCCTGTTCAAGATTATTAAACAGAACGGCGAGCATGTCGGCGAATACACTACGGATAAAGCCGGATTTATAAATATTCCGACGTTAATGCCCGGTTGGTACACTATTTCCGAATTGCGGCAGCCGTCAGGGTATATCTTAGATGAAACGCCTAAAACCGTCGAAATCAAAACAGGCGTACCCACTATCGTGACATTCACAAATAAACCCCTTGCCGGGTTAAGGATTGTAAAGCTCGACAGCATTACACGTAATCCGATTGAAAATGTTGAATTCCAAATAACCAAAATGAACGGTCAAAAAATAGAAAACGATTTCCGGGGATATAACTTCAAGACTGATAAAATCGGTCAAATCTATATCCCGGACCTTGCTAACGGTTATTATGTGGTCACGGAAACACGGACGGTTGACGGGTATATCCTCGATGGCGAACCCAAAACAGTCCTCATCGAATCAGGTAAAACTACTGTGCTTGAAGTATTGAATACACCTATGTCGGGACTGCTTATCGTCAAGACCGATATGAACACCGGTAAGCCTCTTTCTGGGGTGGTGTTTGATATAAAACACGCTGACGGATCATTCGTGACCGGCAATATCCTTGATGGAAACCAACCAAACACCGCCAATAACAGCCCGAACAAAACCACATCGCCCAACGGCGACATCACAGGTAGTTATACAACTGACGCCAACGGACGGATATTACTCAACGGGTTGGCGGCCGGACAATATACGGTAACAGAACGAAAAGCAGCAGACGGATACGAACTTGACACAAACGTATATAACGTGACCGTGCTTCCGGGCAAGTTGACTACGCTCCAGCTGGCAAACAAAC
>Ga0082212_10003842_pt1 | contig 21105 bp, 10 predicted proteins | sample TergutNt197P3_FD_71548 | JGI IMG/M metagenome (GOLD analysis project Ga0082212, IMG submission 71548) | Neocapritermes taracua P3 segment gut microbial communities from Petit-Saut dam, French Guiana - Nt197 P3 | ecosystem: Host-associated > Arthropoda: Insects > Digestive system > Gut ... | reverse complement strand
CTGAGTGGCGCGGATATAACAAGTGCTGAAAGTATTATCACCATAGTTGGCGGCGGTGTTGTTGCCCTGGTTTGTTGCAGGCCACATATACTTTTTGACCAAAAATCTGCCATCTACGTGGCCGACACCGCCCGCACCGATATTATTATTCGTCGAATTGATATCTCTGCCTACTTTAGCCACATCATCATTATCCCACGTACAAAGATAAAATGCCATATTGTCGGGCGCATCTGCCCCGGCAGGCAGCTTGCCTACCTCATCGGGAGTTATCTGAGCGCTGGCAAGAACGCCAAACCTTTCGCCCGGCAGAATCAGGAAGTGGTATAGACGCGGATCGCGACCCTGAAACGGAATGTTTTCATCCCAATTGGGGTCGTCGCACACCCAGCCGCTATCATCAAGTACGCACGGATAACCGTTTGCTGTCTCAAACTTGTTGATGGTGCTCAAAGTAGGATTGACATTCCCTGCAACGTCTTGAGTCGTTAAATTCGGCATGCGCCAGGATTGCCAATACCCCCGGATGTCAGCTCCGCGTTGGCTGCCGGTCCTGTTGACGTACCAAAGCATTTCCCGGCTCGTATATTGCGACCTTGGATAGTAGAAAATGGAGGCGTAGTCCTCCGGTTTCGCAAAGGTCATCATTCTTTGATCGTATCGGGAGGCATTTCTTTCCAAATACTCCAAACAGTCTTTCGCATACTCGGCGGCAAGTTTGATACGCTCCGTATCGTAGTCGGTATAGACGTCAGTGCGATCGATACCGTTTCGCATCAGCGGACTTGCGGAGTAGAGCTGCGCCATGGAGCGAAGCGCGTAAGCCGATGACTTGGTGGGGCGTCCCGTCTGGGTAAGATCTTCCCATTTATCGGGAAGAAGTTGAATCGCCTGATTCAAACTCTCGTTGATCATCCAATCGGTACTTTCGGCATACGTCATGCGTTCCATATTTCCGTCGTCATCGGAGAAATACTTTCTGTCCATCAGAACAAATCCGCCCACGCGGCGAATGACTTCGAAATAACACCATGCACGGAAAAAATAAGCCTGTCCCATCAATTCATTTTTTTGGTCATCCGTCAGATTCATACCGGGTACCTTCTCCAGAATGATGTTACATATCCGGATTCCATAGAATGATTTGGGAATCACATTACCGCCGTTGTTGAATGGGGGCGAGCCATCCCAGCCCGTTTCCGCCGACACATTCCGGGTATCCCATTGTCCCCTCGAAAGCACCGTAAAGCCTACCTGATAAGGTCCGCGCACATTGACGCATTCGCCTGATAATTCGCTCGACATGAAATCAGTGCCCATACCTTGATTATTATGTATTAAATAATCGTCCAAAACGTTATAAACATTGTCAAAAAATCCGCGCACCGAAAAGAAGTTGTTAAAAACAATATCCTCCGTAGCGCCGGTAACTTCGGGTACTGCATCCAGAAAGTCCTCGCACGAAACGATGCAGAGCGCTGTTGCGATGATTAAAAAAAACTTTTTCATATACATAAATTTATCATTTATCATTTACCATTTATCATTAAAACCCGATCCTGACCCCCAGATTATATCTCTTCACCATAGGATAACTCGTTGTTGAGTTGTTCTCAGGATCCATATATTTGCTGAATTGGGTAAAAGTCAACAAATTGTTCCCGTTGGCATAGAATTGACAGTTGGTCATCCGCAGTTTACCGGCAAGTTCTTTGCTGAGCGAATAGGACACCTCTAAATTTTTCAATCTCAGATAAGATGCGTTCCTGTATTTCCATGTGGAATTGTACTCGTTCCAGAGTCTCCAATCTCCGGCTGTATGCAGCGATGGCATTCCGGCAGTCGCCGCCGTTTCGGGCGTCCAGTGATCAACCACTTCGGGGAAGGTATTATAATTTCCGTCAATGCCATATCTCAATTGATACAGCATCTCGTCGATCAGATTCTTATAGACGCCCTGTACGCCATACCACATCATGGAAAAGTTAAAATTCTTCCACCCAAAACTCATCGTCCAGCCATAAGTGTTATGCGGACGGCTCAGATATTTTACCGGAACCTGGTCATGCTGCGAGGCATCGTTGATATAGCCATTGGCATTGTAGTCAATATAGAACAGGTCGCCCGGTACGATGGTAGCGCGGTAAGCAGACGCGGCATAATTGTAAATATCGTCCAGCGACTCGTAATATCCCGCCTGGAGCACTCTCATATTGTAACCTATAGGTTTACCTGCATACTTTTGATATTCATGGCTCAGGGGAGGGTCATTGCGTTCAATGATGCGGTTCTCGTTGAGTGCAAAGTTTGCTTTGATTGAATAGCGAAAATCGTTGCCTATTCTTGATTTCCAGCCAATTTCGAACTCTATTCCATGATTTTTGGTTTTACCTAAGTTGGCGTCCGGGTTTCCTATGCCAAACCATTGCGGATTGACCTTGGTCATCAGGATGCCTTCCCTTCGCTCCTTGTACACCTCCACAGTTCCGGTCAGTTTGTTGTCAAGCAATCCCCAATCCAAACCCAGATTTTGTTTGTACGCGGTTTCCCATGTCGCCTTCTCGTTGGCAATTTGCCCCTCGCGGTAGATAGGGCTGAATGTTCCGTTGGTAGAACTATCGTAGCCTAACTGTACGTTTCCGCTCGCACTGTATGTGGTCACATAAGTGAAAAAATCGGCGTTGCGGTCGTAGCCTACGGTTCCGTATGAATAACGTATTTTCATATCGCTCAGTATGTTAGAAATGGCGCTGTTCCTGATGAACGGTTCTTCAGAGATCCGCCAGCCGATGGAATAGGAGGGGAAGAATTTGAAACGCAATCCGCGTGCAAACCTCATGGAGCCTGTATAGGAACCGGCAAACTCAAAAAGGTAACGCTCGTCGTAATTGTACGTTTCTCGGGTAATCCAGGCTTCTTCGCGCTCGCGGTATCTCATGTTGCTCGTGCTGCCGCCCCTGAGACCTTCGGTTTCATAACGCTCGAATACGCCCAAAGCGGAAATATTGTGTTTGCCGAAGGAACGGGAATAGCTGAGCGAGCCTTCGTATTTCATTTTTCGGGTATAGCCCCCGTCGGACTTATAATCATAAGCGACTTCATGTCTGCTACCCTGATATTCATCGTTAGGAAGACGTATCTCATCAACCAGCGTATATATTCCATTTGCCCATTGTGAATAATCGTACACGCGGAAATATTTGATGATCGCGTCTCCTTCGTTGCCTAATTCAGGACCGAAGTGTCCGCCTGAGTACAACTGAATACGCGATGAAGTTTCGCTTTCGGTGGTGTACGAAAATTTGATGTTGGCGCTCAATCCTTTGGTGATGAAATTAAGATCCTGTTTCAGCGCCAAATCAATAAAGTTTTCGTAGTTCTTAAACATGCGCTGTCCCCGTTGAAAATACGAGTAAAGGTTACCCGAACCGTTCGACGCGCTTCCGTATTCGCCGTCGCTCCAGCGTATCGGATACATATTGCGCGGGGCGATGTACAGTTCTCTGTAAAATTGATCCGACCGGTTGTCGCTTTGAGTGATAGCAGTGTCGGGTCCGCGAAATCCCGCCTGGTTGCGGTTGCCCTGTACGCCTGCAAGATTGACCGAAAGCGTGGTTGTTGGGGTAAGATTGAAGTCTAAATTCGTACGCCAGTTATAACGCTTATAATAATAGGAGTTATTGAACATGTCATTTTTCTCTGCACGGTAAATATCTCCGTCGTTCAGAAAACCAAACGATGCGAAATATTTCACAAACTGGGTGCCGCCGCGAATGCTCAAATTATACTGCTGCTGATACCCCCATTGTATCGTTTCTTTCCACCAGTCCACTTCAGGAAAATAGTCGTTGTACGGACCGTAATTTCCTGTAGCGTAGGCATTTTTCCATGCATCAATTTTCGATTCAGGCACCATAAGTCCCCATCGCTTGTCGTTGTAAACCGCTTCGTTCCACATCTCCATAGCGGTAACATGATCAGCGTACTTGGGCGCCGAGAGCGGATGCTTGAAACCGAAATTGGCGGATACATTCACAGAAGGACGTTGAACAGCGCCACGTTTGGTGGTAACAATGATCACGCCGTTACCGCCCTTCACGCCGTAAACTGCGGTGGCGGCGGCGTCTTTCAGTATCGAAATGGACTCGATCTCATTGGGATCAATGTCGTTGAAATCGCGTTCCACACCGTCAACCAGACAAAGCGGCGCCGAGCCTCGCCATGTTCCCTGTCCGCGAATAAAAATACTGCCTGCATCGCGTCCGGGCAAGCCGGTATTGACGTCAACCACAACGCCGGGCATCATCCCCTGAATGGCTTGCGATACGGAAGTAACCGCCCCTACCTTCAACAGGTCTTCGCCTTTGGTCTGCGCTACAGCGCCTACCATGGTGGCTTTTTTCTGCACTCCGTAACCTACCACCACTACTTCTTCGATGACCTGTGCGCCTTCCGACAGTGTAATCGCCATAACGCGCTGGTCGCCGACCTCCACTTCCTGAGTGGTATATCCTACAAAGGAAAATACCAATACGGCTTCTGCAGAGGGTACCGTAATGGTGAATTTTCCGTTGACGTCGGTTACCACGCCCATAGTCGTTCCCTTAATGGCAACGCTCACGCCAGGCAGCGGACCTTCTTCTTCTGTAACTGTCCCTGTAACTACAATTCCCTGACGCATGGCTTCCGTCCGGTCAGCGTCGAAACTGACGACCGTTCCGGTTACCTTGACAAGAGAGAAAACAAGAAACAGAAACGACAGTTTCACTACTTTAATTTGCTTACATCTCATAATGATTCTTGGTTTTAAAATTTAACATATACATAATTTGATTTTCTGAAGTTATTTAAGATTTTTCTTTTAGGTTTGCATGCTTCGCACGGGCAAGGTTTGTGTACGGACGAGGTATAACCTTGTCCGTACGCAAAACTTGAACGCTGTACAGTTTCCAGATATCCTGATCAGATAACGCATCCCTGAATATTTTTACATCGTTGAACATGCCCTCAAACCGGCGGGAATACGGCAATTCGGCATTACGTCCAAGATTCCATGGAACTTCGGTTGATTGAAACGCTCCATCCACAAAAACAGTTTGCTGTAATTTCCCGTTCAGATACAGTTTTATTTCCTTACCCGTACATACTCCCGCTATGTGGTGCCAGTTATGAAGCCAGTCGCCGGGCAATAAAATGGTGCATTTACCCCGCCCCCATCCTCCTGCGAAGAAAGATAACTGACCGCTGCTGATATTGATCTGGAATACGGTCTGGTCTCCATTGGTGAAGAGATCAATAGTTCCGCGCGAATTAAACGAGTATTTTGAGGAAGAAGATTCTGCCGATAAACTTGTCGGGTACACCCATGCGGATAAGGTAACGGTGGGTCCGGTAATATTCAAACTTTCCGACAGCGGAAAAGCAACCAGCGATTTGTTGTTGATCTGCAATGCCTTACCCGACCCGCGATCAATCCAGTTTACCGGTCCGATGACCGTTCCGTGATTTTCAAAACCTGACGCATCCCACGCAACATTCCCGTCAGAACGGTTAAAATCAACATCCAAAACACACGATTCCACCGGATGGTCGTATATTCTTATTTTTAATGTCCTGTCTAAAACTTTCAGGGTATGAAATCCGGTGCGGTCAATCATCAAATTCTTTGAAACAGTCATCATTTCGCCGGGGGACAGTTTGCAGACAAATTCACTCACTGCTTCCTGCTCATTATACAAACTGACTGTTTGCGAAACGGATTTCTCCGAAATATTCTGCAACTCCATTTCAACCTTTACCGGATTTCCTTTTTTCACTACTACATCGGCTATCAGTTGGTTGCATGTCAAAGTCTGCTGTTTTCCTTTCGGTGAAACTACCGATACGGGCAGTTGAAATTGCGACATGCTTAAAAGGTGTTTTCCTTTGCGATATATCCGAAAAGCAACAGAATCGGTAACGGTTGCGCCCTGCTCTACCAATACTTTCTTTTCGGCAACTGTGTGTTCCCCATCCATGATGGTTGCCGGAAATACTCCTGTTTCTCCGGTATTGACCACTGTAAACCGCAGATATGTTTCCTGATGAGGAAAAACCTTGCTGTTGAAGAGTTGAGCGGTTTTTATCTGAAATTCGGGCTGCCCGGCGGTGAGGGAAGTCGGACGCTGAAATCCCGTTATGACGAGGTTGTACCTCGTCATATTGTATGATGACAGGTTCAACCTGCCGGGATAGTCAGGACGAGGCGTAACCTCGTCCCAACATGGTTTTCCGGAAAAAGCAAGACTTCCTCCCTCAACAATTTGCCGGTGGGTAATCCATGATTTCGGGAAAGCCTGTCCATTAAGTTTTACATCCGAAAACGAAGAATGAATGATATTTGGGTCGGCTGTTATCTTCATTTCTTTGCCATCGTTCTGTCGGATAATTATTTCTTCAAATAACGGCATGGCAAGTACATATTCGGGACGACCGGGGCATACCGGAAAAAAGCCCATAGCGCTGAACACAAACCAGCTCGACATAGAGCCGAGATCGTCATTGCCCGGAATACCACCCGATGCGGCAGTATAACAGTTTTCGCGAATGCGGTTCACCCAGTAACAGGTGAGATCGGGACGTCCGGCATAACTGAACAGGTAAGGGTAATGCAACACCGTTTCGTTGTCGAAAACCACGTGTTTTTGCATCGCTTCTTGTAAATGGCTGACAAAATGCTCGTCGCCGCCCGAAAGATTAATCAAATCCTGTACATTGTGCGGCACAAACCATGAAGCCATCCACTTATCGGCTTCTTTGTATCCCATTCCGCCGGGGTTGCGAACAAATCCGGAAACGCCGCGCGGCAACATGAAACCGGTAGAAACGTCAAACAGGTTACGATAACTGAACGAACGTTGCCGGAACATGGCAGCATCTTCGCTGTGTCCCGTCAAGTCTGCGAAAACGGATAATGCCCAGTCGTTGTAGGCATAATCTAATGTGGACGACACAGATATATCAATCGAGTCGTTCAAAAAGCCGTCGGTAATGTATTTGTAGGTATCGGGACGGGGCATTTCAGTCCCTGTCAGGAATTTTTTCATTGCGCGGTAAGCCTTTTCGTTATCGAAACCGGTGATGCCTTTCAGGTAACTGTCCACTATTACCGGAATGGAATGATAACCGGTCATCGGGGTATAGGGCAGATAGCCGCGCTGGTCGTACAGGTGGAGCATGGAGAGAATCATATCCTTCTGCCGTTGCGGTTTAAGAAGACACAACAACGGATGGAGACTCCGAAACGTATCCCATGTCGAGAACTGTCCATATTCGTGAGCGCCTTCTTTTATATGGATTTGCCGGTCGGATCCGCGATAACGTCCGTCCACATCCGAAATGATATACGGTATCAGGAAGGAATGGTATAACGCGGTATAAAACTTGGCAAGACCGGTCGCATGGTTTGATTTTATCTGAACAGCATTCAACTCGTCATTCCATGTACGGTATGTTTCTTCTTTTATACGGTCGAAATCCCATCCGTGATTTTCTGTATCCATATTTTTGCGGCTACCGTCCATATCGACCATCGAAAAAGCGACTTTCACCAACAGTTCATTTTCCGGCAAACGGTCAAATTCCAACGTCAGCATATTGTTTTCAATGGCGCTGTTTGTCCATGGGCAGTTAAAAATAAACAGTCCATTGCTGCGACTTACTTCAACCGTCCTGTCGCCTGACAAGCGAATACTTCCTGCATCGGCAATGGTCATCACGGCGCGGTTATTCCGAGACCTGTAGCGAAACATTCCGGTGCGAACAGTAACGGTCATTTCCACTTTCGAATCATCGGCAAACACTACGGCATAATACCCCGGGCGGGTTTCTTCGGTTTTTTTCATTCCCGGAACAGTCCCGAACATCAGTTGTACATTTCCCCGCGATCCTGAGGGATATCCGCTACTGTGTCCGATACAGGTAAAGTAACAGATAGAGGGATCGCTGTGAAAATAGCCTCTTCGCCCGGTTGCGCGGGTTTCGGGCGACAGTTGCACCATACCCCAAGGAGCAACCGCTCCCGGATAAGTTCCCCCGAAATGTTCCCAAACAGTAGGCGCATCGCTTCGGTCGGTACCAATAAACGGATTAACTTGAACGACAGGATGTTGCGCTGCATCTTTGACGCCTGCATCAAAGTCTTGTCCAGAAATATATACTGTTACAAGACAGAACAACAAACCAATCATCACTTTTTTCATATTATTATCGCCTTATCTCAATGTTCCAATCGGTCTTCTTCCTGTTCCCTCATGTCCGGTGAGATCATCTCCCAAATCGAGACGTGCCGCTTCCACTGCTTTCATCAGTTCAGCCATCACTTCGGGATATTGTTCCTGCACATCGTAGCGTTCGCCCGGGTCGCGGCGCATATCGTACAATGCAAGCGGGTACTTACGATTTCCGTTTACCGGTCCGGGTTTTCCGTCCTGTCCGGGAAGGTTTCCTTCATAACTGCGTCCTTCATGCGGCAGAACCAATTTGAAACGGTCGTTACGTACAGCCTTTAAACTGTTTCTGTTGAAATAGTACAGGAAATATTCGCGCGGACTGGCTGTTTCGTCGCCCTTCATCAGAGGGGTAATGTTTACGCCATCGATTTTCAGCGAAGGTAACGGCGCACCGCAAAGACTGGCAATGGTGGGCAGCAGGTCAATGGACGACGCCACCCGATTGCATATTGAGCCGGCAGGAATTTGCGCGGGCCACCGCATGAGACAGGGTACCCTTTGTCCTCCTTCAAAAACGGCGGTTTTTCCCTCCCGAAGTCCGCCCGCTGAACCGGCATGATTGCCATAGTTGAGCCAGGGACCATTATCGGAGGTAAAGATGATCAATGTATTCTTGTCTATACCGTTCTTTTCCAGCGTTTTTATTATTTCACCCACGCTCCAGTCTATTTCCATCATTACATCGCCATACAGTCCCTGTTCGCTTTTTCCCCTGAACTTATCCGAAACGTGCAGAGGCACATGGGGCATGGAATGCGCCAAATACAGGAAGAAAGGCTTGCCTTTATTTTTCTCGATGAACCGTACAGCGCGTTCGGTGTATTGAGTGGTAATCTGTTCCTGATCGGCAGCCGTTACTTCGGGATTAACCACCCTGTCGCCGTCGATCATGGGCAATGGGGGATGAGTTCTGTTTTGCGGATTAAAATTCCACATGTCATTGGAATACGGTAAGCCGTAGTATTCGTCGAATCCATGACGGAGCGGCAGGAACTGCGGATGATGTCCCAAATGCCACTTGCCGACGGCTCCGCAGGTATAACCTTTTTTCCTGAGTACTTCGGCAATGGTTTCTTCACTGTCGGCTATACCTACTGTAGCGCCTGGTCCCAGCGCTCCCGCAAAACCGATACGGTTGGGATAACAGCCTGTGAGCAACCCCGCGCGCGAGGCGCTGCTAACGGCTTGCGGACAATAATAATTGGTAAACCGCATCCCTTCGGCACACATACGATCAAGGTTCGGCGTTTTGTAACCGATGGCTCCGGTAACAGAAAGGTCGCCGTAGCCCATATCGTCAAGCAGGATAATAACTACATTAGGCGCATTCTGGGCTTGCAGATGAGATGATACCATCCCTGAAACGGCAAGCGCAGCAAATTTTAAAGGATTCATAACTGTTTTTTGATCTTTTAATTTCATTTATTCCATCCAGTCCAACTGTTCCCATGGAAAATCGCCATCATTGCGTTGAATTGCTCCCGGGGTACTTCGTCCGTTTTTTACATATTGGGTAATGAGCGCTTTCATTTCGGCAACTACTTCCGGATGCTGATCTTGCAGGTTCGTCCTTTCGCCTATATCTGCATTCATATCATACAATTGAATGGGAGGCGATCCGGCAGGTTCTTCGCCAATACGGGGGAAACTCCATCCGGCTGATCCGGGCGTCAACAGAAGTTTCCATTGCCCTTTGCGAATGGAAAACTGCCCGCTGCCGGAATGATGTATGGTGGCTTCACGCAACAGTTCGTTATGATTTTCGTTGAATAGCGCCGGAAACAGACTGAAACTGTCTTCCGCCTCGTTATCATTCAACTTGTAGCCGGTGAGTTCGGCAAAAGAAGCCATGAAATCGGTCAGGCAAATGGTTTTGTCCACTGTTTGCGGTTTCACGCGCGCGGGCCATTGCATCACGCAGGGGATATGATGACCTCCATCGTACAAATCCGACTTATAGCCGCGAAACAGATAACTTGGGTAATGTCCGCGTTCTTCGAGGGTTTGGCTGTCAGCCCATGGCGCAAATCCGTTATCAGAAGCGAAAATCAATATGGTATTGTCTAATATTTTATTTTTTTCAAGCGCCTGTGTGATTTCTCCAACCAAATGATCGACCATCATAACAAAATCGGCGTATGAGCTCAGTCCCGATTTTCCCTGAAATTCCTTTGTGGGAAGTATGGGCGTATGCGGCGCCGGCAAAGGATAATACAGAAAAAACGGCTGGTTTGATTTCGCCCTCTGGTCGATATACTGTACTGCCCTTCGGGTAAAGTTGGGCAAACAGTCGGCGTGTTCGAAGTCGCTTCCGGTTGGTCCTTTGCGCCACATTGAGCCGTCATATCCTTCTCTTCCCACAGGGATGTTGTTTCCTGTTGTGAAACGGTCGGGTACGGCAGTCGGCATATCATTTTCCACATACACGTAAGGAGCCATATCCAGCGAGGCGCTAATACCGTAAAAATAATCAAATCCGCGGGTAGTCGGTCCATCAATGACCGGACGCGAGTAATCGACATTGTCGTTCCCTGCATTGATATTTGCCCATTCCCAGCCCAGATGCCATTTTCCGATACAGGCGGTGTGATAGCCCTGCTGCTGCAACATTCCTGCCACAGTGAGCCTGTCCCGGGGGATTAACGCTTTCGAATATCCGTTCAATACTCCCGATTTCATTGTGGATCTCCAACTGTAGCGTCCGGTCAGAATACCGTAACGGGTGGGGGTACTCAATGCCGATCCGGAATGCGCATCGGTGAATGTAACGCCATTGCGGGAAATTCCGTCAATGTTAGGCGTGTTGATTTTACTTTCGGAATTTAACGCCGAAACATCGCCATATCCCATATCATCTGCCAAAATGAAGATAATATTGGGGTGTTTGGGCGATTTTTGTTTTTCGCCGCACGATACGGCTACCGTACTCAATAGCGAAACGCTGCAAATAATACTTGTTTTGTTCATGGTTATTTTTTTTGGTTATTACTCTATCAGTTTCGCAAGCGCTTCCCCGAAATGGAGCGCGCCTACATTGGTGAAGTGAACATTGCCTTCCAGTTCGTCAACCGAAGATATTTTGCTGCCGTCAATAATAAACAGTTTTTGATCGCCCTTTTTCTGAAACGATTCCACCAACTGCCGTTCAGCGTCCCTCACCGCGCTGAGGGGAGGTTTCGAGTCATTGCCGTTTTCATTTCTTGCCGTTGAAGGCAGTATGCAATAGATTTTTGCGTCCGGCTGGTACTTACGCAGTTCGGTCAGAAGCAGACTGTAACGCTTAGTGATTTCCTCAATATTGCCTCTTGTAGCATTCCAGTCGTTAAATCCCCATAAGATGGTCATCACATCAACCTTGATTCCTTTCAGTTCTTCCGCTATGACCGGGGTAATCTGTGAACCGCCAACGGCAAGGTTATACAGATCGTAACCTTTCGCCTGCGCCAAAACATACGGATACGAGCCTTCCGAGCCGCACCTTGCCTGTCCCGCGCCGTGTGTGATCGAGTTGCCGATAGCCACATATACCGGACGTTTGCTTCTTTTCACCTCATACATTTTGGCGTGGTCATCAAGAACAATGCCTCCAAAATCAACCCCGTAGAAAATAGGCAGGGCAATCTCCCATTCGGTTACATCTCCCGATGAAGTGAGCGTCAGATCCATTCCGTTTACAGCGCCCATGAACTCTCCGTTTCTGTATATGCCGTAGAAGTTGGTTATGTTGCGCAACTGGGCGTCTTCTCTGTCGCTGAAAAGAGGCGTTACGGTTTTACTGTCGGTTTTGAATATGATCCTTGCGCCGCTTTGCGTCCGGGCGTTCTGTCGGGCTATAAATACGTTTTCGTTGTTCCACAGTTGGTCGCTATGCCGGTTCAGGATCACCTTATTTGCTTTGTATTCAGGAAATAAGACACCCTCGATAACGATGTTTTTGTGGTCGGGAGAAATTCGCTGTTCTCCCCAAACTGTGATACAGATGAAAAGCAGTAATAGCGATAAAATATTTTTCATTTTAGATTGACGATTTACGAGTGATGATTTTGCCCACGTTAGGATGAGGATGTGCCTCGTCCATTCTATTTTTGCAGGCTTTGCCTGCCTTAATACGTTCGACTGAGGCACAGCCTCAGCCCAACGTGGAAGTAAGGGCGTCATTTGAAAATAAGGTGTTATCATAGTGTTATTCCGCGAACTTTGGTTTCTGCTTCCAAAGCAACCCTAAGTTCCTTTAGTTTTGCTTCATATTCCGGGTTATAAACCAAATTGTACAATTCCCCCGGGTCATTCTCCAAATCGAACAGAGACTCGTTTCCATCCACAAGTTCATAAAAATCGGATGGTACAAAATGAGTGTATTTATACTTTCCATCTTCCAGCACTCCGTAAGAGTTTACTGTTTCGTAGTAAAGATATTGTCTATTGACGGGTTCGCCTGAAGTAATGGTCTTGAAAAGAGAAAGTCCAAGCAGTTCTTTCGGTTTTTCCAAACCAGCCATATCGAGCATGGTAGGCAGCATGTCCCAGCCGTTACAGACAGGCGTAGTGTTGTCAATAACGCCTTTTTTCACTCCTTTCCCGACAAATATCAAGGGAACTTTCTGGCACTCTTCATACGGGTTATTCTTACCGCGCAAACCGTGAGCGCCAGCCATTTCCCCATGGTCGGAGGTGAACACGATGATCGTATTATCTTTGTACGGGCTCTTCTCAAGAGCGTCCAATACCACGCCTATCTCTCTGTCCACCTGTTCAACAAGGCGATAATACAGCCAGTTGAGTGGTTTCACCTGAGAAGGGAGGGCATGTTGGACACGGAAGTTTTTTATTGGAAATCTGTCGGTTGTAGCATGATTGGCAGGCATTTTAGCCATCTCTTCGCCTTCAAACAGGGCAGGATCCATACCCCTGTAAATCTCACGATATATCTCTACTTGATTTGTTTTTTCTCTTTCCTCTTTTTTAGTAGCAAAAAAAACTGCAGCATTGCAAATATCATGAGGATTGATGAATGAGAGAAAAAGCAGAAACGGGTCTTTGCCCTTGTATGTAGAGAAAAACTCTGCTCCTTTCTCGGCAAGTTCTTCACGTTCGTCATCGGTGATAAAATTATCGAAACCATAGAGCGAAGGTTTCTCGCTGATCAACTCTTTACCGCCGCTGCCGCTTATGCCGTCAGACCATGGCAGATGACTTTTACCTCCGTAAAAGGTTTGGTATCCGGCATTCTTAAAAAGCGTTCCCATAGCGCGGGTACTGGCGAGCGACTTGATCCTTTCACCGTTTTCTCCTTTCGGAGAGAAGTTGCCGGTAATCCCGTGCGCATTGGGCGACTCGCCCGTCAGCAATGCAAAACGCGAAGGAGTCGAAACAGGATGCGCAACATAGCAGTTCGAAAATGTATAACCGCTTTTCACAAGCCTGTCAAGGTTTGGGGTCTTGAAATAATGATTGTTCGCGTAAGGGGATGCAGGATCAAGGCTGTTGGTAATGGCGGAAATCATATAATGACTCTGCTGGTCGGTCATAATATAGACCACGTTACTGCGTTCAACACCCTGAGTCGAACATGCAGCCAGAAACGGCAACGCCGCAAGTCCTGATATTTTATTGGTTTTCATTTTATCTATGGTTTGTCATTATCAGTTTCCTCCTCCCAATCCGAGTATGTTGTAACGGCGCGTTTCGATCAGTGTGAGGTTGCGCGATGCGACTTCCCTGTCGAGTATGGCGCGTAACTCTTCGAGTTTTGCCTTGTTTTCGGGCTTGGAAGCGATGTTGCAGAGTTGCCCCGGATCATTTTTCAGGTCGTAAAGCACCTCAGGAAATCCTTTCATCTCATAACGCAAATACACCCAGCGATTGTCCTGCATGATCTCAAATCCGTTCGATGACTCAAGATAGAGGTAGTCCCTTTGAACAGGCTTACCACCGGTAACCTGTTGCCACAGCGATAACCCGCGAAGTTCTTCCGGAATGGGTATGCCCGCTATGCTGCACATCGTGGGCAGTAAATCCCAGCCGTTGCATACGGGCGTTTCGCGGTCGATACCGTTTTTCACGCCGGGTCCGGCGAAAATGAAGGGTATGCGCCAGCAATCGTGGTACATGATATTTTTCTTGCCCAAGCGGTGCGATGCGCCCATATCGCCGTGGTCGGAAGTAAAGACAATAACGGTATTGTCTTTGTACGGCGATTTTTCGAGGGCGTCCAGTACCAGACCTATCTCGCCGTCAACCTGCTCGACGAGACGGTGGTAGAACCACACATATTTCTTCCATTCAAGTTCGCTGATGTCGCCGTAAAACCTGTCGAATACGGGGTCGGAAGGATGATGGTCGGTACGCGCAAAGTTGGCGGGCAACGGATCGGATTTGTCGCTGAGGAAAAAATCGTTGCCCAATTGTTTCATCGGATCTATGTAGCGTATGGTATTGATACCGGCTTCGCTTTTCGCCTGCCTCTCGTTTTCAAGATCCACGTTTTCCCTGATGATTAATTTATCTGCACTTATGTCGTGAGGATTGATGAGCGACACGCAGAGCAGGAACGGATTCGTTCCCGTGCGGGTTTCAAAGAATTTGGCTCCTGCCTGTGCGCCCTTCAGCCTCTCGTCCTTTTCGAGATGTTCAAAATTGTAGTTAAAGGGATTTCTGTTGGAACCTCTCTCCCCGTTACACCACGCCAAATGCAGTTTGCCGATAAAATAGGTATCGTATCCTGCATTTTTGTAAAGTGTACCCATTGAGCGCGTGCGAGCCAGGTCAATGATCTCCTCCTTTTTCGATTCTGGGGCTCCATTGTCCTGAATGTCGAAAGCGGCGGTCGATTCTCCTGTGAACATCGCGAAGCGCGAAGGCACCGATATGGGATTGGCGCAATAGGCATTAGCGAACGTATAGCCCCGTTTAACAAGGCGATCCATATTCGGGGTTTTTATCCACCGATTGCCGCTCACGGCTTGTACCATGTCCCAACTCTGCTGGTCGGTGATGATGAGCAGTACATTGGGCTTTTTTCCCTCAGTCCCAGTCGCACACGACGCTGTCAGCGCAATAGTACCGGTAATCAACAGGGACTTCATCGTTTTATTTGCTTTATCAGTTTTCATCTATATTGTCTATTCAAGTTCTTTTGAGATTTCATAGTCTAACGTTCCTGAAGCGTTATTCCGCGAAGCGCCGTTTCTTTATCTAAAGCGGCTCTGAGTTCATTCAATTTTGCGGCGTATGCCGGGTCAAAAACTAAGTTGTGCAACTCGCCCGGATCTTTTTCCAAATCGAACAGCATCTCGTTTCCGTCCGCGAGTTCGGAAAAATTGGATGGTACAAAACGGGTATATTTGTATTTTCCGTCTTCCATTACTCCGTAAGAGTTTACGGTTTCGTAATAAAGATATTTTCTATTGACGGGTTCGCCTGTGGTCATGTTCCTGTAAAGAGAAAGTCCATGAAGTTCTTCCGGTATTTCCAAACCAGCCATATCAAGCAGGGTAGGCAGCATGTCCCAACCGTTACAGACAGGAGTTTTATTATCAATGACGCCTTTTTTCACTCCTTTCCCGACAAATATCAGGGGAATTTTTTGACACTCTTCGTATGGGAGATTTTTACCTGTATAGCCGTGCGATCCTGCCATATCTCCGTGGTCGGACGTAAACACAATGATGGTATTATCCTTATACGGACTTTTTTCGAGAGCGTCCAATACCTGTCCTATCTCCGCGTCCACTTGCTCCATAAGCCGATAATAGAACCACAAATGAACCCTTAAATTATAATCATCCAACCTGAAGCGTTGCCTTGTGTATCTAAGGGGAAATCTGTCTGTCGGTTCTCTGTTGGAAGTCAGTTTTGCCAATTCTTCACCCTCGAATAAGGTTTTGTCCATGGTACTGTACACATCGCGCCATGCCAACTCATTGACCCTTGATCTCCAATCTAAACTTGCCTCCGTAAAAGGTTTGTCGCGCAAACTCTCAAAATCTTCGAGTTGCCTGTCGCTGAACAAAATTTGCGTATTGCAAATATCGTGAGGATTCATGAACGAGAGAAAAAGCAGGAACGGCTCCTTGCTGTCGTATGTAGAGAAAAACTCTGCCCCTTTCTGAGCAAGTTCTTCACGATCGTCTTCAGTCAGATAGTTATCAAAACCATAATTGACAGGCTTATCATTAATTTGTCTGTTACCGTCAGCCCAAGCCAGATGGACTTTACCACCGTAATAAGTTTGATAACCTGCATTCTTAAAAAGCGTTCCCATGGCGCGGGACGTGATGATCGACCTGATCCGTTCGCCATTTTCGCCTTGCGGAGAGAAATTGCCGGTCATTCCGACCGAATTTGGGGATTCTCCGGTCAGCAACGCATAACGCGAAGGACCGGAAACAGGATGGGCGGCATAACAGTTCGAAAATGTATAACCGTTTTTCACGAGCCTGTCAAGGTTTGGCGTCTTGAAATAATGGTTATTCGCGTAAGGCGATGCAGGATCAAGGCTGTTGGTAATGGCGGAAATCATGTAGTAACTCTGCTGGTCGGTCATAATATATACCACGTTACTGCGTTCAACACCCTGCGCCGAACATGCAGCCAAAAGCGGCAGCGCCGCAAGCCCTGAGATTGCATTGGTTTTCATTTTTTTTACTTTTTGTTTAAGTGCTGTTTTGCGAAAGAGAGCAATTGGAACATCTGATCTTCAAAATAATAATTGCGCTGATTCACGGTCGTGTGTCCCATGTAGGAAAGACCCATAAACGCCACATCGGAAGCGCCTTTTTTCATGAGTTCGGAAGCGAAATCAATACTTTGCTGCGGATTGACAGTCCCGTCCATCAGACCCTGTATGATCAGCGCGGGCGGAATTTTGGCGCCGGGCTGCGGGATAAGGAAAAAAGGCGAGGCTTTGCGCAGGCTTTCGATATTATTCTCTGTAACGCCCCAGTAGAGCGCCATTCGACTGTTAACGCCTTCCCGCGTGTAGCCGTCTGCTTGACGGGTCATGTCTGCGGGTCCTGCTGCAGCGATGAACATTCTGGTTCCCGGCGTGGTCATTGCCATGTACGCCGAGAGATGACCGCCCGCCGAGAAACCATAGAAACCGAAACGTGCGGGATCGACTTTCCACTGACGCGCATGATCGCCGATAAACTTCAGCGCATCGTTCAGGTCGGCTTTCGTGTTCTCGAAAGTACCCTGTCCGGAGAGCGTATAACTGACGCTCATACACGCTATGCCGTTTGAGGCGAACCACTCGGCAATGACTACCATGTTCGGCGTCTGCCTGTGACCGGTTGTCCAGCCGCCGCCGTGGATGATCAGCACGAACGGAAAAGGTACGTTACCCTGATTTTTCGGAAGATAAACATCCATCTTGAGGGTATAATCGGGATAAATCTTGTATGTACAGGAATCTAAAATGTATTTTTTCATATCATCGGGCTGAATCCTGTCGGGGACGTATTTCCACGGCTCCCTCCAACCCTCCACGATGTTGGGGTCGAAGTTGAATCTGGAAGCCAATCGTGCTTCGTTCGGAACGATCCATCCGTCGCCGCTCTTTTCGAGGTTCTGTCCGTAACGGTTAAAAACAGGACTGGTACGGGAGCCATCCTGGGCGCTTGCTACGCTGAAGAGTGTGAAACCCAGCGCCGCGATCAAAAATAATTTACGCATGTCAAATCAGATTTAATGGTTATTCGATAATCTTACAGTTCTAATTCCAAAGCGGGGAATTGACAAATCTACTTTTGTTTTTTCGTCTGTTTGCGAAGTTTTTAATGTTTCCTTTACATCGCCATTCAACTCCACTAATTCAGCGCGGTCGGCTTTAAAGTTGAATGTTACCGATTTTGGCGAAGCATCGCCTTGCGCATTGAAAAAACGGACATATACATCATTCCCTTTGCAGACGATAGACGAAAGTTCGTAAGCATTGTCCTGAACGTCCAGCAAAGATCTGTATTGATTCTGATTGTAATTGGTCAACGTTGCCTGCAACGGTTCGTTGATGCGTTCGCTTTCGCTCCAGATGCGGCTGTCGATCCATGTTCCTGTATGTGGAATAATGGCATAACTGATCTCGGTTGGTCGCGTAACATTAAATTCCCGCCCCCAGGAAAATAACCCGCTTCCCGAATACGCAACGGTCAGCGCAAGGGGATGGTCTTTGCCATGCGCATAAGTAGTGGTATGGTCGGAAAACATAGCCAATCCATGTTGAGTAGTCTTATCGTAAAGATCAACCCAATGTACGATGATGTTGTGTTTGATTTCATCCCAACGGTTAAAAAAAGTATCTTCATGCCGGCTTTCGCAAACATCGAACGGGGCATTTTTGTAAACCTGCTGCGATTTCATGTTTGCCGGAAAATGCACCTGCAATTTGTAACGGCTGTCATACATACCTCTGCGGGGGTCTTCCCGTAAGGTTGGGACAGGCTCGCCAATTGACGGATTTTCTTCCCAATCTATTTTCAAACTCATGTCAATACGTTTTTCGCCCTGTACCAAACGTATGGTCTGGATAAAAGGATGTTTTCCTATTTTACCGTGTATGGCTACTTTTGCTGAAACTGCTCCCTGTTCGAGTATTTCTACCTTTGCCGGCGATTGAGCGCTGGACAGGAAGGCTTCTTCCTTAGTAAAGTAGCCTCTCAGTTCGTTGAAAGAACGTTCACTGGCTGCATCTACAATTTCCTTTCCATTCAAACTCTTTGATTTGATGCTTTTAATGATTCCGCCTTTTGCAGGGTCTATCACGATTGCATACAAATCGCTTTCCAAAAGATAACTTCCGTCCTTCTGCTGTTTCACAGAAGGAGTTTCTTTTATGGCTGCTGCATTTTCTACGATCCTGTAACCTGAATAACCCATCGGAGGTACCGCCCGCGCTATAAACGTGAGATAAAGATTTCCGTCTTTTTCAGTCATTTGCGATGGCGTTTGTTGACCATCCTGACCGACAACGCTTAATGTCCGGTTTTTCCAAACGGCAGGAATCTTCACATCAACCTGTTCATCCCGCTGAAAAGCCAGTGTGTTGTAAACCGCTATTCCTGTTTGTCCTGTGGATGTAAGCATTCTCATGGAGTGTTCGATGATATTGGCGCTGTTGGTATTGGTCAGGTTTGTCCATATAGTTGCCCATTCAGTCCATGTACGGGTTCCTCCAAGCAGGTTTCTGTTGTAGGGAACAATCCATGCGTCATGATGCTGCGAACGCAGAAGATTTTCCCATGCTTCATCAATACTCTTTTGTGGTATTGCGTTTCCACGATAAATATTCGACAATGCTGCAAGTTTCTCGGCAACAACAACATTGTTTTCTGCCGCGCGAACTTCCTGCGCCAAACGTTGTACTACCTGTGCGCCCCACACTAAATTTACCAGCATGTCTTCCTGTGTAAAATGCCAGTCGTCTGTAGTGGAGCCAATCGAATAATTTTTGATATAGTTTCTCCAAGTTTTGTATTCAGTGGGATGGTAATACCTTGAGGTATCGCTGCCTACCCAGGGACCTTTTGCCCATCCGCGATTCCAGTTTGCATCCTGAATACACATACCCACAGGGTTTTTGATACCGTACTGCAAACACTTGTTGATGTATTCCTTTGAATTATCCCATGCCATAGATTGCCATGTTGAATTTGGTCGCAGATCTTCGCAGGCGTAACGCGGCACAGTCAATATTTTGGTACCGTCGGGACCTGTCCAGTTGACCAATTCGCCGCCATATCCCCGCGTGTAACCGCCCCACATGGTATTCGGATTTTTGGTGGAAGCATACATATAGCCATACGATTTGAGAATGGAAGGAAGGCAACTGGTAAAACAGGGTTCTTCCGCCGAATAAGTGGTAAATACCGCTTCGGGAAAATGCCGGCGAACAATATCCATGCCATAAGAGAACTGACGTATCACACTTTCGCCGGAGATATTGTACAGGAAACTCTGTCCGTAAGTCGGATTGATATATTCAATACGTCCGGTTGACGACTGGTCTTTAAACAGTTCCTTAAATGCGCTGTAAGCCTCCGGATCGCGTTGTTTGACGACATCCCACGATTCAGGTTCTATCTCCATATTGACGCTCCACGCGGGATATTTTCCAAGCATATCAACAATGAAACGGGTTTGCCCTTCGGGATAGTGTCCGTAAATACCTCCGTGGTATCCATCAATAAAATAAGCGGTCTGGGCATTCAGGTTTCCGGTCAGAATGAAAGAAATCAGGCAAAAAGCGATTATTACTCTATATGACAGTTTCTGACATCCCGTTAGAGATGTGTCGCTCGGTAGAAAATACGCGGACGATTTTTTCCGGCATCCCGTCAGGGATGCATCCCTGACGGGATACTGTTTTTGCAAGGTGTTGCTCCGTTCTACCGAGCGATGCATCCCTAACGGGATGCGGCTTGAAAGTTGAATCATATCAAATTTGTTATTGTTATGTTTTTAATTTCTCTGTTCGGTCGAGGCTGTGCCCCGACCGTCCTATTCCGACAGGCTAAGCCTGCAAAGATATAACGACTGAGACACAACCTCATCCGAACGGGGACGACTATCATTGTTCTTTCGATTGAGAAGGCGGTAAATTTCCTTTTCCGGTACCCCATTCTTTGTTGGGTTCCTGTCCCATTTGCAATTCGAGCGTTCCTCCCGATACGATTTCGCTGTGCAGAAGCCATGCTCTCGACAGCGGTTTCCCATTTAGCTTTGCAGACTGGATATAAATGTTTTCGGGAGAGTTTTTATGCGCCACGATAACAAATTCTTTTCCCGTATAATATGCAGGGTCGAGACTTATCGTAACTTTTTCAAACAGGGGGCTTCC
>Ga0082212_10003841_pt1 | contig 21108 bp, 10 predicted proteins | sample TergutNt197P3_FD_71548 | JGI IMG/M metagenome (GOLD analysis project Ga0082212, IMG submission 71548) | Neocapritermes taracua P3 segment gut microbial communities from Petit-Saut dam, French Guiana - Nt197 P3 | ecosystem: Host-associated > Arthropoda: Insects > Digestive system > Gut ... | reverse complement strand
ACGAAAAAACAACTGAGAGAAATTGAAGCTAAAAGCGATGAAGAAACATCGTTTCGTGACAAGGATATGCGTTTGCTTCTGGAGATGCGTCTGGAAATGTTAGGACGGGGGTTATGAGATGAACCCCGCGAGAAGGGATATGGCAAGGAAAAACAATAGCACAATCGTCTAAAACCCATAAGGGTACGGCTCCATGAAGTAGTAAAACCCAAGTGGAAGTTCATTTACCTTTTCCCAAGGCTCATCCCACGCCCGCTTGTATTCTATTAAGTAGCCGATCGAACGCAGTAAGGCGAAATCGCGCTGCATAGTACGCTCCGATATTTCGGGGAACGTCTCCCTGTACCATACGTCGCAAGGCTCGTCCGTCATACCGCGGAGAAAGTTCATCAATGTAGTCAAACGACGTATTTTCTCAATATACTGTTCAGCCTTTTTCCCTCCGGTAGGCTCCGGTGAATTATTTGGTTTATCTGCCGGTAACTCCGCTCCCTTCTTGTATGCCAATACGTATGCTTTTTGCCTCCCGGAGTAACGTATAGGGACGCCGGCGCTTTTCAGAAGAGAAATATCCCGCGAGAAAGTCTTGATGCTCCACCCGCTCCCTACGCTGCCGATAATTTCCTGTACGGAGACTTCCCGGCAGGTTTTGAATAAATGATAAATTTCAAGGATACGTTCAGTTTTCGACATACTTTTCCCCGGTCTGGGCATTTTACTCACCGCCTTCAGTAACATAGTAGCATATGGATATAGCCATGTAAAGACAATAGTATGGCGCTGCAACTCTCCTATACTAGGGGGACGGGATTTGAACTCAATACGAGTTCGAATCCCGCCCCCCTGGCTTTGTATTATGGGTTGCCTGATAAAAGCACGCCCACCTCTTTTTGGCGCTTTTCCCGCGATTATAAGCGTGGGCCAGCGCGGGACAGCGCTGGAGAAAGAACGGTTGCTTCTATCCTGGTGTGGGGTACTGTTCCCGCGACCAGGTCCGCGACCCGGCGTTGCGAGCTGCCGATAATCACAGTAGCTCCTGCGCGCGCGACGGGGATTATATACTCAAGCTTCGCCCTAGCCCCCTGGGCCCCCGCGCGGCTCGAACCGACGCACGACTCCTGTAGTGCCCTTATGTTTGCCTCGAGCTCCTCAACGCTGCTGCCACCTACGTGCTCGACCAGTGTTGACGGATCGCCGGCATCGCGGTATATCCCCTCGGTCGAAGTCAGAATGACGAGAATCCCGGCGCCGGTCAGTTCCGCGATGACGGCGGCGGTCTCGTCATTATCTATGCACTCCACTACAGAGCCGGAGTTCTCGCGCAATGCGGAGAGCTCCAGCTTACGGTTCTCTTCGGCGGACACAGGGTCGTTGTAGTTGATAATAGATATCGCGCCCTGCTCTGCTGACCGCAGCAGGAGTTGGCGGATATGCTCGCGCTTATCCGCATCGTTGAAATGGGTATGCTCGACCAGAATCTGCCGTACGGAGTATTCGGGCTTGATAAACTGCCGGTACTGCGACATGAGAATGGTCTGCCCTTGCGCCGCGTAATCGGTGATGATATTGTCGTTCTCTCCGGACAGCTCATGCCCGGAGCGTTTTATATAATCGAGCCGCCCTATCTCCGTCGCGCCGGAGCTGACGAGCACGTGCCCCGGCTTGAGCTCGGAACTCAATCGCGAGAGAATATTATAGTCGATGTCATTATCTTGCTTTCGGATCAGCGCCATGGATCCAATCTTTACTACGAGTTCTATTGCGCTGGAATTCATAATGCGACGTCCTTTCAGATAGCTTTCGGTTTAGTCCCGTGATCCTGTGGCGACGAGAAACAAAAGAGCGTCTCCTTGGCAGATACTCAATCCCGCCCTCCTATGCTCTCTTCTTGATTTTTTGCTTCAACATATGCAAGCCGGAAATAATCCCGATAAAGACGATGAACACTTCAAGCCTGCCAAGTATCATCCCGAACATCAAGATGAGCAGCGAACCTACAGAAGCGCCCGCGTTAGTCAACCCGTTGGAAATCCCAACCGTGCCAAAAGCGGAGGCAAACTCGAACATAGCGTCGAATAACGAGCTGTTGGAAGTCAGCGTGAGCAACAAAGTCCCTGCGATAAAAACGCCAATATAACATGACACGAAGCCGACGGTATCTTTGATCAATGCGTCGTCAATAGGCATCCTGCCCTGCGCACGGAAATAAACCGGCGCGGTTGTACGGCGCGCTGCGGATACCCGGCTCCTCACGTTTTCTCTTGTAATCCTTATCAGAAGATATGCGCGGAACAGCTTGATGCCGCCTGCCGTTGAGCCGGCGCTCCCGCCGATTATCATCAGGATAATCAACAAACCAAGAGCGAAAGGCGGCCAGTGGGCATAGCTCATCGTGGAATACCCGGTCGTCGTAAATGTGCTTACAACCCCGAATAGAGATTCCATAAAGCTTTTACCGACGCCAAGGCCCATATTCCGCATTAGCGATATCGCCCCGAGCGGCACGAACACAAGCAGCAACCCCGCCATAAAGCGCACTTCGCTCACTTTTGTTATCCTGCGGAACTTCCTTTTTATCAGCAGCAGGAGTATGGCGAAGTTCGTAGAGCCAATAAGCATAAGCACAACCGTGATTATTTCTATCGGCGTACTGTTGTAATGCCCGATGCTGCCCGCCTGCGTAGTAAAGCCTGCTGTGGACAGCGCTGACATCGTGTGGCATATCGCGTCGAACAGTCCCATCCCGAAGACTCTGTATACAAACGTGCCTGCTATGAGAAAACAGCTATACAGCATAAAAATGATTTGCGATGTCCTCTTAAGGCTCGGCATGAGCCTGTCCGGATGCCCCTCCGCGTTGTAGAGGTTCATGTTTTGCTTACCTTGGACCAACATGGCAATCATAATGATGAAGCCGAGCCCGCCGCAATACTGCATGAACGCCCGGTGAAACAGGAAAATGCGAGGCATTGCGGTCACGTCGACAATACTCAGCCCGGTCGTCGTCCAGCCGCTGACCGACTCGAACAATGCCAGCATGAAGTTAAGCCGCCCGTCTACTACAAACGGGGCAGCCCCGGCAAGAAAGGCGAAGCCCCACACAAGCATGACCGGCAGGCTTCCCCTTTGGAGCGGGGAGCGCCATTCCGTCACGGGTTTCTCCTTTACCGGCGCAAACAAGCACACAGCAAGCCCCAGAATAATAGAGCTTGCCGAGGGTATCAGGAAGCTAAGTACATATTGCTTTTCTTCCGCGTAAAAAGGAACAACCACAAGCGGAACTGCGATAAGCAAACCGACGAGCAGTATGAGCCTTCCGTAAAAGCTGCTCTCGGAAAAAAGCCTTTTCATGTTGTCACCGCCCCGTCAATTCCCTAACTGCAGCTATCTCATGTTCGTCTGTCGAAATTAGCACGAGCACGTCTCCGGAATGAATCCGCGTATCTCCGCGAGGGACCACGCTCTTGTCTCCTCGCAGTATACAACCGATAATAACCTCTTTTGGCAAGCTCAACTCGAAAACCTTCTTGCCAACAGCAGGCGCGGCCTGTGAAATCTGAACCTGCGCAATTTTGATGCGGCCATCGCCCACCGGCACCAATGTCGCCATTTCATCCAGGAACGCCTGCTGTTCGATAATGCCGGCTATAGCAGTTATAGCGCACACGACGGAGTCGATACCCATCCGGTAAAAAAACTCCGTCTTTTGGGGGTCGGATATAATCGCGACAGTCTTCTTCACATTATACTTTTTTTTGCAGAGTTCGCATATTACCAGGTTATCGTCGTCCTGCTCGGTGAGCGCGATAGCGACGTCGGCATTATAGGCGTTGGCGTCTTCCAGGATGAACGGCTTGGAGCCGTCGCCGTTGAAAACGGTGAGCTTGTCTATTTCGGCGAGCGATTTGCAATCGTCGATGTTTTTGTTTATTGCTGTAACGTGGTATCCCTTGTTGATCAATGAAGTGGCAAGCGACTTTGTCCTGTGAAAGCCGCCAATCAGCAGTACGCGCTTTTTCATGTCGCTTGTAGTCCCCTTTCCTTGCCTTTACAATTAAACTTCCGCTACTGACACGCCAAGCAGTTTGTCAATCTCTTTTGCCGAAAGCACGGCGGGGCAGATGGTGTCAATGTCGAATTCGCGGTATACATACTCGCATTCCGGGTCAAGGAGGCGGGCGATGACGCGCTCGATGTTGTACATTTCCTTTGCAAGCTGGGCTACCATGATGTTGGTATTGTCGTTGTTCGTAACTGAAATGACTGCTGCAGCCTTCTCAATCTCGGCGCTTTCGAGCACGCTCATTTCCGTCGCGTCGCCGGTCAAAACGATTCCGCCGTACGACGGGGAGAGTTTGCGGAAAGCATCCGGGTTTTTGTCGATTATGATTGTGCTTCCGCCGCTGTCGGACAACGTGCTGGCAAGATTCGCACCAAGGCGCCCGCAGCCGATAATGATGGTGCAGCCTTCATTCTTTATGCTTGAGAACAGCTTCATATCTGTAAACCCCTCTTTGAAAACGCGCGAACTATGTCAGTCCGGCTCGCTGCGCAAACTGGAGTACTAATCCACGCCGCGAAGGGCAGCACGCTGCGCGCTTTTCTTCTTCCCGACCCTATCATACATCAGCATGCAGACGAAGGGGATGATATTAGCAACCGCGCCGACTATGAAAATCAGCGTGTAATCTCCTGTGACAGCAGCCTCTGCGTTGATAAGCGTTGAAAGCCAGTTAAACGCGAACGTCGACAGCCCGATAGACAGGAACGCCAAACCAAAAATCGACCCCATGTTCTTCATACCGTACGCTTCCCCGGTCATCGCCGGGTAGATGCCGGCCGGCCCGCTGTATGCGAACACGATGAGGAATATCATGGCGCTGTATAAGTAACCTCCCGCAAACGTCATCAGCAGCGAAGAAACCATCATTACTATCGTCATAGCGAAAATTATCTTCGACCGGCTCAGCTTGTCCGAGAGAGTCGGTAGTATGAGCCTCGACAGCGCGCTGGCGACGCCGACCAGTTGCACAGTTCGCGAAGCCTGCCCCGCCGGCACATCGCGCAGAGCGGCCAGCGTTTTCACGAGCGGCTGTATTATCATATTCGGCGCAGGGAGGAAGAATAAAGCCGAACACATGAACCAGAAGCGCGGGTCTCGCACAGCCTCGGGAATGGTGTAAGAGTCTTTTTCCTGGATCCCCTTTACGCCGAGCCTTTCGGCGTATCCCTTATCCGGTACCTTGAAAAAGAATGACATGGCAAATACGATAGCGCCGAGGACTATCGCGAATGTGCGGAACGTGAACGGTACGCCGATATCGAGCAGATACTCGGCGATTGGCGAGAATACGACAATCGACAGCCCAAAAGCGCAAACGCAGATGCCGGAAGCGAACCCCCTGCGGTGCGGCAGCCATTTTTGCACGCAGTTTATGGCCCCCGAATACGCAAAGCCGACTCCTGTCCCCGCGATCACACCGTATGTGATATATATGAGCCAGGGCTTGTCCGCAGTCAGCATCGACGTAAGCATCAGGCCGGCAAAAAAGAGTATGCCGGCAATCATGACGACAAGCCTGGGGCCCATCTTGTCGATGATCAGCCCGCCGACGAATATGCCGACGACGAACATCATTATCATCGCCGAGGATACCATTCTGACGGAGGACTCAGCCCATCCGTAGTGTACCATCACGGGATTCTGGAAGACGCTCCACATGTACTCGATTCCGACGCACAGCATCGTTATCAGGCACGCGATTACCGGAATAATCCTAAACTCCTGGTTCTTTTTCATTACCTCTCTCCTTGCGTCGGAACAAACTCCACTATGCTTCACCCTCACGGTTAGTGCCGATAACAGGACTATACAGTATTTCATACCTTCCGTCAACACTTTACGCATATTCGTAGCTGCGTGCGCAGCTACGAAAGTGGGATGTCCTCCGCCATTTCTACACTTTCTTAAACACTACGGTAGAACTTCTTGATATTCTCAACATTCTATGATAGTATTGCAATCAGGATTTGGGAAACAACTACAAACTAACGAAAAGAGGACTGATCGATATGAAGTCAGCAACAGCAATCAGTTATGAACTGGACGATATCGCGGCAGCCGCGAAGGAACTGACAGATCAAATCAGGGAGAAAATAGAGTTATGCAAGAACACCGTCGCCATACTGCACGGACAGCCGGACATGGAAATCGGCGAACTGTCTAAAGCAGTCAGCGAGGAGCTTGGCTGCCACGTCATCGGCGGGACCACAGCCGCGGGCGCATCGCTGACAAACGACGGCTACCATGAACTTGCCGTTTCGCTGCTTGTGCTTTCAGCCGACGATTGCCTCTTCAGCACTGCAATAAGCGGCTCCATGGAGGCCGACCCTGAGAAAGAAATCGCGCAGACATATCAAAAAGCGTATGGCAGCCTCAAAGAGCTGGACCCCGGCGCCGAGCCGAAGATGGTCATCTGCATCGCTACGCTCGTGGGCAGCATAGCGGCGGATAACATCCTCATCAAAGCCTCGGACCTGTGCGGCAGCCTGCCCGTGTTCGGCTATATGGCCGGCGACGACTTCGAGTTCAGCAAACAGCAGGTCTACCTCGACGGCGAATCGGGCGGCGACAAGCTTGCGTTCCTGCTCATATCCGGAAACATTAAGCCCGTCTTCCAAACGGCCAACCTGGCCGGAAAGAAAGCCCTGGAGAAGAAGCTTGTCACGAAAGCGCATGACAATATAATCTGCGAGATAGACGGGAATCCGGCCTACGAGTATATAAAGGAATTCCCCTTTATCGACGACGAAACGACAGTCCTGTTCAACTATCAGTTTTTCGTAGAAATGCCGAGCGACGCGGATAACGACGGTATCCCCGTCTCCCGCGCCCTGAACACCTACGACAAGGAAACCGGCGAAGTCACCTGCTTTGCCAACGTCCCGGAAGGCTCGCACATCGGGCTGCTGTACTGCACCGGGGACGACGTGGCTGTAACAAGCGAGGCCGGCATCAATGACTTCATGGCAAAGATAAACGCTGCGGGTGGGGACTACGAGTACACGACCGTGATAATCGCGACCTGCAGCCTGCGCAATATGTTCCTGGCGGATATGAAGTCGAAGGAAGGCGACCTTGTTAAGGCGATGTTCCCGGAGAACCTCACCGTGTCCGGCCTGTACGCCTTCGGCGAGATTGCGCCGACCAGCGTCGTCGCAGATAAGGCGGTCAACCGTTTCCATAACGCGACCTTCACAGTATGCGCCTTTTAATAACCTGAGTGGAGCGGAGCGGAGTTTACGACGACGAAGGGGGGCGACTACCTATGGACAATGAACAAGTGGCAACGCAGGATGGCGGGGAAGCCGCTCCCACCCTGCAAAGCGTGCAAAGCGAGCTCAACGCGCTGAAGCGCAAGTACGCGAGGCTCCTGAAAGAAAACGAGAACGTGACGCACCTCTACAAACAGGCCGCGTCCCTTCGCGACTTCAACGAGAAAGAAAAAGAAGTCCAAATGCGCTATAACCAGCTCCTGCGCGACAACAGCCCCGACGAGATCATGCTGCTGGATACCGAGCTGAACATCCTCCTATGCACATCGTCGGTAAAAATGGCGCTAGGTCGCGACGTCACCGGCGAATCGGTCCTGCCGGTTGCGGAGGAGAGATTCGGAGCCGCGAACGCAGACGAAGTGCAAGTCGCGCTCTACAGGATGCTGAACAACTTCAAGCTTGCGCCGATCCTCACGAACTCGTATGAGCTCCACGTAGAGGTCAGGGGCGAGCAAGACTCGTTCTTTTCGATAACGCTCTCGCCCGCGCTGGACAATAAAGGCGAGCTGTTCGGCGTCGTCGTGCTTGCGCATGACAACACGGAAATGCACGACGCAAATGTCCGCGCCGAAGCCGCGAACCAGGCGAAGAGCGCATTTTTGAGCACGATGAGCCATGAGATCCGCACTCCGATGAATGCAATCCTGGGCATAACAGAAATCCAGCTCCAAAACGAAACGCTCGGCCCGGATACCAAAGAGGCCCTCGGTAAGATTTACGCGTCGGGCGATATGCTGCTCGGGATAATAAATGACATACTCGACCTTTCAAAAATCGAAGCCGGCAAACTGGAACTGCTGATCGACAAGTATGAAACCGCGAGCTTCATCAGCGACACAGCGCAGCTCAACATGATGCGCATCGGCAGCAAGCCCATTGAGTTCGAGCTTTTCGTGTCTGAGGACTTGCCCGCATCTCTATCCGGCGACGAACTTCGCGTCAAGCAGATACTCAACAATATCCTTTCCAACGCTTTCAAGTATACGGCGGAAGGCCTCGTCAGCCTTTCGGTCTCGCAGGAGCAAAGCGCCGATAACGATGGCGAGGTTCTGCTTGTCGTCAGCGTGAGCGATACCGGGCAGGGGATGACGAAGGAACAGGTCGACGCGCTGTTCGACGAGTATTCGCGTTTTAACGCTGAAGCGAACCGCACGACCGAAGGCACAGGACTGGGCATGAGTATTACGCGCAACCTGATACGCATGATGAATGGTGAAATATCTATCGAAAGCGAGCCTGGCAAGGGCTCCACATTTACAGTCAGGATACCTCAAGGCCTGGTCGATGAGCAGCTACTCGGGCATGACGTCGCGGAGAATCTGCGCCAGTTCCGAACGGATAGCAGCGCGTCCATGAGGCGGGTTCAAATCACCCGCGAGCCTATGCCATACGGCAGCGTCCTGATAGTGGACGATGTGGAGACGAATATCTACGTAGCAAAAGGGCTGCTGACGCCGTATGAACTGAAGATAGACTCCGCGGACAGCGGCTTCGAGGCCATCGATAAGGTCAAGGCCGGCAATACTTACGATATTATCTTCATGGATCACATGATGCCGCAGATGGATGGCATCGAAACGACGCAGAAGATCCGCGAGATGGGCTATGACAGACCGATCGTCGCGCTGACAGCGAACGCTGTAGCAGGCCAGGCAGACGTCTTCCTGGGCAACGGGTTTGACGATTTCATCTCGAAGCCTATTGACGTCAGACAGCTAAACGCCGTGCTGAATAAAATGATTCGCGATAAGCAGTCACCTGAAGCGCTTGCGCAGGCAAGCGAGCAGGCTGCCGCCGGCGGCGGATCCGGCGCCGTCGATTCTAGCCCGGGCGTCGACCCGCGCCTTGCCGAGATATTCGTGCGCGACGCCGTGAAGTCGTTCGACCTCCTGGAAGGCATCATTGGGAAGCAGGGGGTTTACAGCGAGGACGACGTGCGCGCGTATGTGATTTGCGTGCACGGGTTGAAAAGCGCTCTGGCGAATATGGGGAACACGGACTTGTCCGGCATTGCCCTAAAGCTGGAGCAGGCAGGCCGCGATGGCGAGACAGGTATAATCGCGGACGAAACCCCGGCGTTCTTCGGTTCCCTGCAGGAGTACATAGCGCAGCTCATGCCGGAGCCCGGGGACGAAGGCGAAGGTGAAGCAGGGGACGACACGGAGCTCCTGCGCGAAAAGCTGCAAGTGATAAAGGCTGCATGCGAGGAGTACGACGGCGGCATAGTGGACGCCGCGATTGCAGAGCTGCGCGAGAAGCCATGGTCAAAGGAAGTAAGAGAGCTACTGAGCCTAATGGAAGAGCATTCTTTGCACAGCGATTTCGACGAGGTGCTGGCAGCAGCGGATGGCTACTTGGCGTAGCGGCGACACCGTAGCAAATTGAAAAAAGTGGCGGCTATCACAATGATAGCCGCCAAAACTGTGTGAAGCCGCTCGTTAGTTTTTTACGACGATCGTGCAGGTTGCGGTTTTGCCGTCTGCCTTTATGGTCACAATCGTTGTGCCGGGTTTCAAAGCTGTGAGCAGCCCGGTTTCTGTGACGGTAGCTATGGTCGTCGACTTGACCGCATAGGAGAGAGCCTTATCGGTTGCGTCTCCCGGATTCACCGTCGGGCTGAGCTGGAACGTCTCGCCGGGTTTCAGAACTATCTTCGCCTCCGGCAGCGTTATTGAAGTGACAGGAATCTTGACGTTCACGGTGCAAGACGCTGTCAGAGCTCCGCTGTCGCTTATGGCTGTAATTATAGCGACGCCTTCCGCAACGCCGATCACTTTTCCGGTCGGGTCGACTCTCGCAACCGTCTCGTTGCTTGAACGCCAGGAGACGCCCTTGATCGACGGGACCGTAGGCTTGTACGTGACCGTCAGTGCGCTGGAAGCGCCGACATTCAGCGCAAGCGTAGTTTTGTTGACCGCGATTGACTCGACCGGCGCTGTTTCGGCTTTTGCCGTCACGGTGCAGCTTGCTTTAAGCGTACCGCTCGCGTCTGTGACGGTGATCACCGCAGTGCCTGCGGAGACGCCGGTCACGACGCCCGCGCTGACGGTGGCGACGCCCTCGTTCGAGGATGACCATTTCAGGGCTGAGCGGTCGGTGTTATATGGTGTGACGAAGGGGATTAGCGTCATTGACCCGCCGACGGCCACTCCTGCCGTCGCGCGCAGCTTCACCGCTGTCAGGTCGGAGACAGCTCCCTGCTGCGGGTCCTGGCTCCAATCTTCGGTCGCGCCCGGATCGGTCGATGAGCCGGAGCCGGTCGACGACTCTACCAGCGAAGCCAGATGCGCTTCAGGGTCGATTGTTGCGGCGCCACCCGCCGAGGCCTCGGCTGAACCGCCGGTCGCGGAGTTAGGTCCGGGGCCGGTTGCCGCTGCTCCTGCGGGCTGCGTTCCGAATGAGCCGCCTTCCGACGGCATTACGTCGACGACTACTTCGGTCGATTTGCTCCAGTCCTTCGTGCGGACGGTAAGCTTCGCCCTTCCGGCCCTGTGCGCCGTTGCGTTGCCTGCTCCGTCGATTGTCACCACCGCCGGCGTTTCGCTCTCAAAGACGGCTGAGTAGAGGTCTATCCCGGCGTCGAAGGCTGCTGCCTGCACGCCATCAATCTCCGCTGTGGGTACGGTCATGCCTACGGAGAAGGGCGCGGAGCCGGGGGCGACGGGCGCTGGTGCTGGTGGTGGGGGTGGTGGTGATGTTGCGAACATCCCATTGATCTCAACATAGATGCTACTGCTGCCTTGATTAACACGAACGAACCCGTACGCTGGGGCTGTCATTTTTATTACCCCAGCTGCTGTAAACTGAATACTGCCCGGAGATGTGGTGCTGGTGACTGTGTAGGTTGCGTTGTTAAGGTCAATCCCGGCACCGGCTGCAGCAGCTATGACTTCAGAATCTGTCTTGAGGTCGAACTCAGTATCAAGGGAATAAATGATTATGCTTGGAGATGTAACCGCCGGCGGCTTTGGTTCCGCCGTTATTGAAAACGTGACAGATAACTCCTTATCCGATGGTATCGGTGGTTTCCTTCCAATGTTATTCCCGTTCTCCGGATTAACAGGTGCAAAGCCCTGATTCCCAATCTGCACGACGCTTACAGTCATCGTATATGGACCGCCCGTATGGCTGAAATCTGCGACCGCGAAAGCTGAGTATGCGTTGCCGAAGCGCCGGATGCCTTGGATATCTATAGCAGCCGAGCCGGTTACCGTCTTGGTCTGTGGGTACAGAGACATATACGTCCTCTCGTTAAGCTGACTGGCATGGGTGATGATATAGTACTCATATATGTCGTCCGGTGGGTGGTATTTCGCGCCGGGTGGAAGCGGTAGTGGGTCGTCTCTCCACCATAAATCCTCATCGTTTCTCAGATCGTTGCTGCCGGGGATAACCGAGGCGTCCAGCGTTACCATAAACGGTACTGTATCGATGTCCCAATACCAGGGAATCACGGTAGTTGTCATGGCCTTTTGTACAATATCAACGTCCTTTGGCGTGACCCATACGTAGAACACGTTGCTGCCGTCGAAGTTTGCGAGGTCGACTGCGGCGTTCACCTGCGGGTTCGAGGTTGTAGCTGTCGTCAGCGGGACGCCGTTCGCGTCAGTCACGCGCGCATCGCCGGCTTCAATACAGGCGATTATTTCGGCCATAGTATTCACGGTGGTGCCTGAGGCTGTAGAGAAGTTTGCGTACAATCCAGCCGTTGTATCCAGCGACGGGTCCTCGAGCACTATACCGCAGAAGTAATCTGTCGAGGTGGCTTTGACCCAAACCCAGTTGCCGCTCGCGTCCTTGGCCTGCAGCATAAAGTGAGATTGCTCCGTTATAACCGGGTTAATCCTCATGCTGCCTCCATCAGGTACGAACAGCGGAACTGTCGCGTACCAGTAGTCTACCCAAAGGAACGTCCCGGCTCCGGGGAGAACCTCTTTTTCCGTATCAGCGTCCCTGACGGGAGTAACTCGGACTGCGGCAAGCCCTGTCTTATTGTGCTGCGGAGTGACGCGCCCCCCCGGAGCGAGAACTAATTTAGAATCCACCTCAACCAATGCTCCGGGGGTTGCTGCTGCTGTTGCTAAGTACTGCATATACCAAGTATACCCGGAAGCGTCATACACTTTGACTGACCCGTCCGAGTTGTAGTTACCCTGAAACGCGGGAGCTGTCACCCTGCCAAGGTTGCGGAACTGGTCGACCTCCAGTGTCCTCCATGTCATCAGGCGCCCAGTGTCATTCTGCTCCGTGGCTATGACCTGCTGCGTCTCGTTGTTCTTCATCTCCAGCACCCGGCCGTAGTTATCCTTGTTAGAGATGAGGTTGCCTGCCGAAACCGAACCCTCGTAGAACTCCATGTTCTGCACTCCCCTGGGTACGGAGACGACCTCGATCGTGTGTATAGGCTGCTCTCCGGGGGAAGTCCTGATGCTTATATACGACCGCCCGATGCCCGTGGCCTGGATGCCCGGCATCACGGAGGTGTTCAGCGTGACGCTCGTGCTGCTGGTGACGGAGCCGTTTACGATGAACTTGACGGACGTGCCCCGCACGATCTCCCAGATGAACTGCTGCCCGGGAGCGTAGGGCAGTATCTGCTCGTTCGTCACCGGGTCCCTGAGCCGCGTGGCGTCGAGCCCACGCCTGTCCCCCTGGTACATAACGGCGCTGTCCGCGTCGTTGCTGCCGGAGGTATAGCCTTTCAGGTCAATTCTGAGGCTCTGCCTGTTTTCGACTATTACCTTAATAGATGCCATCCCGGATTTCGTCGGGTCCGCCGGCGGGTTGCCCGCGACCCAGACTTCAACGCTGACGACCGTGCTGTTGATGACGTTCCCGGCTGTGTCAGTTTGCGTTCCGACGGCCCTTACCATGCCGGTGCCGGATACTGTCGCTATAGCGGCGTTCTCCTCTTTCCATACCAGGGCGATGTTACCGCCCGAGGGTATGGCGCGGTACATCTCATACTTGACCTGATATGTGCTTCCCACGCCCAATGTGACAAGTTCGGGCGTGATAATTATATCGTTTTCATCAGCGAACACCCAGACCTCGCAGGTATCGAATACGCCCGGGTCGCGCATGGACTCAACCGTTACCAGCGCCCTGCCCCGCCCGACGCCTGTAACGACGCCCCCGACGACAGTCGCGACCGCTTCGTTGTCGCTGTCCCACCTGAGGTCGTCCGTGGAGTTGCTCGGCGTAATGGTATATGTAAGCCGCTCATAGCTGTTCATCGGCGGCGGGGATACCATCGTGCCGTCTGCCTCCCTCGGCACGGCTATCAGCTTGACTGTGTTCTTGCTGAGCTTTATCGACGTGGCAGGCGTCCCGGGCGTAACGTTGACAGTAATCGCGACGGTCTTGCCTCCTGCCGAGACGTTCAGCCTGTCGTTTTGCCCGGGCTGGTTCGCGTTGAAGATGAGCGTGTCGCCTATGATCGTGACGTCAGACAGGGGGCTGTACTGACCCGTCCTGGCCCATTGCCATGTGACGAGCCTCGCTACGTCCGCCGCCGGCATGACGCCTTTGTTCGTGTTGACCGTCAGCTTGACTTCGCGCTTGTTCCCCATCGCCATCGTAAGCGTGTTCGGGCTTGCCGCTATGCTGTTGATGACATAGTCTTCGAGGCTTGGCGTGCCGGGGGTCGAGTTCTGGTTGAGGTAATCCTTGATAGCTCTGATCACCGCTTCGAGCGACGTGTACTCGATCATGTCGAAGAGATACTTCGCCATAGCGTCTTTATCCGCGTTAGTGAAGCTCTTGTAAGGATCGGCGCCCGTCTGGAAGTCTAGTAAAGCCGCGTTGGCCGCTGTCTCGATGAGCTTCCTCAGAGCCGCCGGGTCGCCGGAGCCGTTGATCTTCGTCAGCAGGGCAGACTCTGCGGCCAGGCGCGCGTCGACTGCCTTGTCGAACGCAGCTTTAACTGCTGCGGGGGTCGCGAAGGATGACTTGCGCGCCGCGAGCACCGCATCCGCCACGTAGGCCTTGCCCGTGCCCGACAGCTTGGCGTAGGCGCTGTTGAGCGAGGTGTTGACGCCCAGCTCCGCAGCGAAGGTCTCCTCCTGCAGTATGCTCCTGACCTCGGAAGGCGTAAGCGCGTAGTTGATCGCGTCGAGCGCCTTGTTATTCGTGCTGGGCAGCCCGAGCGGGTTGTCCGAACTCAATATGCGGCGCACGGCTTCGGCGCCGTAGTATGTCGTTACGCCGTTGATGCTGTAGAAACGGCTGCCTCTGCTGTCATTGTGCAGGCCGATAAAGTCCGCTTCCAGCTCCGTCTTCTGGCTTGCCGCCAGCGGGCGCAGTTGAAGTATCGGGCTCCTGAACTGGAGGTTCTCGTTTATCTCCCCGCCCCAGTTTATATAGAGCGCCTCATTGATAAGGCCTGTATCCGTACCGGAGAGCTTAAAGACGGGCAGATATACGATGAGCCCGGTGACGCCGTTGCGCGTGACAAGGGGGATGTTCCTCAGCGTGATTGGATCCCCGTCTACGTATGTATAGGTCAAAGAAGCCGGAGCCGTCGTCCCGGGCGCGGGCACGAAGAAGCCGACCCAGTACGCCAGTCGGTTGACGCGGCGAGTCAGAGGCACGCGGCCTGAAGTCATCTGGGTCACGTTTATCTCCGTGGCGGAGCGGCCCATAATCGTCTGGATCCTGAGCGCGCCCTGGTCCAGAGCCGGCTCGTCGAGCAGCGTGATGTAGCGCGAGGGGTTGTTTACGCGGTCAACGACGTTGGGAGCCGTGGACTCCGGGCCGTTGACCAGGCTGCCGGATATCGTAGCCGAGAAGTTGACGCCGACCGTCGTGAACTCCGGGTTCTCCTCGATTTTCGCCCCGGTGTTGTTTACGAGCAGGTTGCGGATGCGGCCTTTGCCCGTGACCGTGGCGTTAGGCGCGGCGACTGTCAGGTTCTCGACGGAGGAGTCCAAAGAGATATCCAGCGTCGCCCCCTGCCCGGCGCCGTCGAAGCGCGCGTAGAGCACCCGGCCGGATGTCATGGTCACTTTTGATGCGCGGCCGCCTATATGAAGGTTGTCCAGGCTGACGCCGTCGAGTTTTACGACCGCGCCTTCGCGCGCGTCGTCCAGTATTGTAAGGTCAGTGATCCCCCTGCCCGAGAGAGTGAAGCTCGACACCGCGCCGATTTCCGGCACGACTGAGTCGTCCGTTACCGCGACGCGGGTGTCCGCGCCGAAGCTCGCTACATATATGCCGTCGACGTATGTGTTGGACAGGGTGACGCTGTTCGGCCCGCCCCCGCGCACTACGACGTTGCCGAATATCGTGCAGTTGGAAATAAGGACGCTCCCCGACCCGACCCCGTCGCCGACGATTACGTCGCCGTACAGGACCACGTCGCGAAGCTCGGAACCCGGGGTGTTGACCAGCAGGCCGCCCCGGAGCGAAACGTTGTGATATGTAGGTTCAGGCAGATGGATGTTCGGGAAGAGGTTGCTGATGAGCCGGACGGCTTCGGCGCGCGTTATCGCTTTCTGCGGGCGGAGCGTCCCGTCGGGGTAGCCGTTCATCAGGCCTCTTTCGGCGAATGAGGCAATGTAGGTCTTGGCGTAATAGGAGATGGAGAGGAAGTCGGAAAAGTGCGTTACTACATCTTCGTTCCTGGAGCTCATGCCCAGGGCGCGGGCTGCCAGCGTCGCGGCGTCCTGCCTCGTGAGGTTGTTGTTCGGGCGCATCGTGTTATCTTCGTAGCCGTTCGCGATGCCCATGTTGACCGCAATCGCGACTATGTCATAGTACCAGTCGCCCCGGGTGACGTCTGTAAAGCGGGAGATGTCGCCCCGCACCGTCGCGCCCAGCACCCTGACGACGAGCGAGAAGAACTCTGCACGCGTTATCGGGGCGTCGGGTCTGAAGTCCCCGGTATCGAAGTCGGCAAGGGCGCCCAGCTCGTTTATGCGCAGTATATCTTCCCTCGCCCAGTGGCCGGATATGTCCCAGTAGGACTGCACGGCTGCGGCAGGCGGGATGAGCGGGGCTACTCCTGTCGTGATAATGATAATGGCCAGTATGGCGGCCAGGAGTTTCTTTATGGTCTTCATCATGTACCTCCAGAGGGGTCAAGTTTCAGCATTGCCCGGACAGACATCATACACTATATATATCGCGTTTTTCAAGGTTTTTATTTAGTAGCAGCGGGATTCGAGCTGTATTGGTGTCTGTTCAGGTACCCACTACCTCCAGGCGTTACATTTCAATACAAATATGGCGGGGTATATGCTGAGTTTTACGGATAAGTATGAAAATTATGTAGAAAATAGCTGAAAATTCTGAACAATCTTCATTACTACATAAAAACGAGTACAAAAAGCGAAGAAATACGCAAAAATACGACTCAAATACGACTGGGCTATGGTAGCCTTTTTCTGTATCAATAATTATTTCGCATAGCGCTGCAAGCGCTAAATATGGAATGGAGATGGGCTATGAAAAAGATGAAGAACAGAGCAATCCTGAGAAGAGCTTTCTATCCCGGCAGCGGAAAACGAAGTCTTTTGAGGAACATGAGCAGGCGGGTGATGCCGCTTATTTTTATCGCGATGCTGTTGCTGTTGCTGGTGCCGCTGGCGAACCTGGCGAACAGAGGGCTGGCGGGTTCCTCCGACGCATGGGATCTAGGCAACTTCGTGACCAGCGTCGAGATCCTGGACTCCCACGGAAGCCCGATAGGCGGCTCGATTACCGATGGCGATAAGAGCTCTATCACCATCGCGTTCGCCGAACACGCGGGAGCTAACGGGCAGTTCGGGTACAACGGGGACGGCTACCTGGTCTATACACTACCCGCCTCCCTTGCGCTGCTCGAAGACGTGTCAAACGGAGAGATCAGGCTGGCGAACAGCAAACAGGTCGGCTCCTATACCGCCTCAGCGGCGGATGGAGTCATCAAAGTACATTTCGGCGACTTCACTCTGGATGGCGAGCCGAACGCCGGACACAACTTCATTGACTTCACAGACGCTGCCTTCGTGCTGCGTTTTGAAGCCGAGTTCCGCGTCGGGGGCGATGCAGTGGAGGTTGACTTCGGCGATGGCTTCAAAGTGACATTCACGGTGCTGCCGCCCGAGGAGCCGGAACCGGTCCCGCCGGGTATCGATGTCGTCAAAACCGCGGATAGCGGCGATGGCGGCATAATCAACTATGAGATCGTAATTACAGCGACAGGAGACGCCGGAGCCTTGCCTCCGCAAGTGATTTCGGGCATAGAAATGGCAGACACGCCCTTCGTTGCCGATAGCCCCCTGGGCGGTACGCAAACGCCGGTGAGCGGCGCGGCCAGGGGCGCTTACTTTGGTTTCAGCTATCAGTATAACGATGAGTCTGAGATAGTGCTTAGCGGTGCGCAAGCGATTGCGCTATGGTCGGGAGGAAGCATGCGCATCGCTTTCGACCGCAGCCTGTCCCCGGGCGAGACAGTCACGCTGCGGTACTCGCTCGATACCGGCGCGCTCATAGCGGCAGGCCCACCAGCCATTGCATTCTACTCCTCGCTCTATATAGGCAACGACGTGACCGTGCAAGCCGGAGGCTTGTCCGACTCCGACTCGACCGTTACGCTGGTATCCGAAGCGACAGTCGCCAAGCAGGACGGCGCGGGCGGCTGGGCGGCCAGCGTCGACGGCGGCCGCATAAAGCTCAACGGCAAGACAATCACTGACACACAGACTTCATCAAGCTCATCTTATCCCATGATTTTCCCCGCGCCGGACGCTATAACGATCAGGCTTTACACAGCCCCGGGCGCGGAGCCCGGGAGCATGCTGACATTCACAGCCGCAGACCTTATGGCGAACATTAGCTTCATATACGTGAACACGACGACTAACAGGATGGAGTTAGCGATACCCGCCGAAGGAACCGGCGCGCTCCCGGGCGGCGGCGCATTCCCCGCGATATACCGCGTCGAACTCCTGTTCGATACCGCAGCGCCATCGCTGCCCGACGTAGCCTGGCCGTCTTCGACGACTGTCACACACACGAATACCATAAGCTACCTTGGGCTCGTCGGCAGCCGTTACCGCACATACTCAGCCCATCAGACCGGAGTGCCTGTCGATACCACCGGCACGTTTTCCGTCACCAAATCGTCTTCAGGCCCAAGGGAAAGCAGCCCCGGTTCAGGCGTGTTTGAGATAGATTATACGATAGTCGTCAGCGTGCCTGCGGGCAATCTCAACGCGGCTTTCTACTTCCGCGATACGCTTGAAGTCGTAACAGGGACCGCTGTAAGCAGCATCAACAATATGCCGAAGAGCGGGCCTGCAGTAGCCCTGACCCCCGCGCCGACAGGCGCGGCCGGCGATCCGGATCCTTTCGTTTACACATACGCGCACAGCAGCAACAGCACATACTGGTACCTCTACTTCGGCGCTGCGAACATCAGCGATTCCACCCGCAGCGTCTGGCAGTACAGCGCGGCAAAGGATATAACCATCACATACACCGTCAGCTTCGCGCTGGAAACGACAACCAGCCCGAGGAGCAGCATAGAGAAACTCCTCAAGGCAGATCAGAGGGCGCTGCTGCGCAACACCGCAGCCGTGCGGGTCAGCGGCGGCAGCCTGGCTATGAGCATAACGTATGACGCGTGGCCGATCCACAAGAGCGGCGAGCCGAGGACTTACGACCCTTCCGTTTTCGACTTCACAGTCTCAATGAACCGTAACGCCGCGGCGACGCACTACAGCTTGTTCTCGCAAGGCGCTGCAGTATTCACGGATACGTTCGACAGCGCGCTGGAACTCGTACCGGGCTCCTTTTACGCGCGAACCGTTTCCGCTCTGCCGTATACCTACTACAGGCCTGTCGCAGATCCCGCCGTCAGCGTGAACGGCGACGGCAGGAAAACTTTCAGCGTCGACCTTTCGAGCCTTATCCGGTATGATGGCGCGGATACATCCGGCGTGATGAGCATACCGGTCGAGCCCGAGTGGTACGCTCAGCAGTCCGCGATCGAGATCCACTATAGCCTTAGAATACCCGACCCCGGCAGCATAAGCGCAACCGGCGTCACTTCTCTTAGCAACACGGCGCAGATTGCGGCGACTTCGACAATGCTGAGCGGAATCACATTTTCGGACAGTTCTTCCGTCGACTTTGTCAACAGGCCGCTCAGCAAAGGCGTGGAGCACGTCCCGCCGGGCGGCAACGCGGGCAGCGTCGAGATCATAATCAACCCACACGGCTGGAGCCTCGACCCGGCAAAGTCGGGAATGATCACAGCCGTGGACACTATGAGCGATAACCTGCGGTTCTATCAGGAATCCATAACCGCGTACACCCGCTCCATGGCGCCGTCGGGCGCCGCCTGGGGGAGCTGGGAGAAAGTCGAAGGCCTGCGTTTTTCAAGCGACGGGACGCCCTGGACTTGGTACAGCGACGGCATGCATAGAATCATTTTCGCGTTCCCTGACGAAACGCCTGTCCGGATAACATACGACGTGCTGATAATGATCCCCGCCGGCCAGCCCGAAAAGATCGAGAACACCGTAGAGGTCTGCGGGCGCAGCGCGACAACGTCGGAGGATAAATACATAGTCACCGGCAGCACGGCGAGCGCAAGCGCGAGCAAGAGGGACGTCTTCATCGTGAAAAACGACGAGGAGGATGGCGCGCTCCTGAGCGGAGCCGGTTTTGATCTCTACATGGCGATACCGGGCGGCGGCGCGTACGACGGCATGCAGACGAAGACTGTTGTTCTCGGAGATACGACCTTCTATTACCTGACAAGCGCGGAGACCTCAGAAGACGGAAGAGCGCAGTTCGACTCGGACTGGCTGACCCCGTCGCATAAGGCGGTATACCTGCTTGTCGAGACATACGCGCCCGAAGGGTATGCGCTGCCAACCGGAACAGGCGGGTTTACGCCGTTCATACTCCATTCGCCGACCGTGGCGGAGCTGAGTTCGCATGAAACGAAGCTGGGCAAGCCCGTTACCGCGATAGCTGACAACACCCATATCGACAATGCGAAAATTGTAACGCCGCCCGATACTCCCGGTGAGACGGAGTTCCCCCGGACGGAGCCTCCCGGAGAGACAGACCCGCCTCCGGTAACGCAGTCTCCGTCCGGTACCGAGCCTCCCCCGGAGACAGAGTCCCCAACAGAGGCTGAGACGCCTCCACCCCCGAAACCGCCCACCGAACCCGAGACGCCTCCTGAACAGGAACCGCGCGAGCCGGGGCCAATAGAAGAGCACCTCGAGTCATATCCGGAGCAGGAGAGGCATCCGGTCGACGGAGTCCTTGAAAAAGAGCCGGGCGCATTGAGATACCGCGATATCCCTGACCCCTCTGTCCCCGGGAATGAGCTTATCTGGGACGACGACGGTTGGCTCGAAATCGACGAAGATGGAGTGCCGCTGGGGAAATGGTTCTGGCACGACGATGAGGAACTTTGGATATTCGACCCATACGTGCCGCTGGCGGAAATGCCGCGGACCGGCCGCCCCCTCCCTCCCGCCGTGTTCCTCGCGGCGCCCGGCGCATTGCTTGGATTTGCGGGCATCATGGCGCTGAGGAAGGACAAGAGCCGCAGGAAAAAATGAGGAGCGATAAAAAAACTGTTGACAAACAGGCTTGAGCTATGCTAAGTTGTAGCGCAGATAAAGGCTGTGACGAAGACGGCGGTGTTTCGGGGGGGCGGGGTTTGGACTCGGTAAACCGATTTAGTTTGGATACCCCCCCCCCCTGTAATGCAGGGAAACGGGGGGTGGGGGGGGCCGGGGGGCAAAAGGCGCGCGCGGGCCGGCG
>Ga0082212_10003840_pt1 | contig 21108 bp, 22 predicted proteins | sample TergutNt197P3_FD_71548 | JGI IMG/M metagenome (GOLD analysis project Ga0082212, IMG submission 71548) | Neocapritermes taracua P3 segment gut microbial communities from Petit-Saut dam, French Guiana - Nt197 P3 | ecosystem: Host-associated > Arthropoda: Insects > Digestive system > Gut ... | reverse complement strand
CAAACGCACTAATCGGCATAATGCTGATCAGCATCACGGCCAAAACAAGTAAAGCTAAAACTTTCTTCGTCTTCAAGAAATTTCCCTCCTTAAGATGTGGGATGTTATAATATGCATCCTTACCGACGCCTTCGGCGAGGCGGCTCCCCCGGCTACTGCCGACGTAATTCCAAAACGGCCTGGAGCCCCGGCTGCCGTTTTGTCTTAATTTACTGCTGAGTGGCGATATCACTCCTTTCAATAAATATTCAATGTGTTAAAAACTAAAAGCTATAAACTAGAGTGGAAAAAACAGGGTCTTTCGCCCGACCCTAGGTGTATTATAAGCACAAGTCCTTGTGCGGTCAATATCTCGAGACAGCGAAACAGTGAACAAAATGTAAACCTTTTGTTGCCGCAAAGCTAATATCTGTAAATTGACGCACTCTAGTGTTAAGTATAATAATTACACACAATAGGCATAGCATTTTCCGCTTGTTCAACAGCGTCGAGAATTGCTAAACCCGGAATTGTGCCAACGTCTTATAAGTCTCTATTCTGATGCTCGCTGCGTGCGGCATAGGCAAACCAAGTGAAATAGCGGTCGATATTATCCGTGTCATCGTTAAAAGTGCCATCAAAGAATAGCCGCAGGAATTCATCCCGGGCGCGCAATACTTCCTTGAGCCGATACGCGTATGCCGTACCGATAAGCACCTCCACCGTGGCGCTAAATAAGTCGATCGCCCTGTCGATAGCCCGGGTCTCACGGATCTGGTTACCACTGCGATGTGCAATGATCGCCCGCCCCACTTCCGCGCCGATGTTCCCCATCATTTCATTAAAGGACAGCCGCGCCCATCGCTCTCGGGGAAAAGCATACTCATGTTCAGCCATCCACTTTCTCCTCCACGATCTCACGGATTAAATGTCGAATCAGCGGCTCGTACATCACTTCCTTCATCACATGCAGCTCTGCGACCGTTATTCGTTCAACTTGCTTCATCTTGCTCCACCTTGTCTTTCCGATGCAATTTGCCCAAAAGCTCCTGCGCCTGCGCGAAAGTCTCGTCGTCGATGATCTTGGGGACGCCGTCCGGGATTTCCGCCCCTCCATAGATATAATACCCTAAATACCGCCTATTGGTGAGGATCCTTTTGATCGAATTCTTATTATATGGATTCCCCTTGCTTGTTTTCAGCCCCTTCGCGTTGAGGTAGTGCATGATGTCCGCCATGCGATTGCCCGCCAAGAATAACGAAAAGATATTCCTGACGATAGGGGCCGCCTCTTCATCGATGGCGAAACGCCTGTCTACGATCTTGTAGCCCAATGCCGCGCCATTCCCTGTGTACAATCCCTTCTGGGCTGTGATCTCCAGCCCCCGCTTGATCTTTTGCGAAAGCTCCCGGCTGAAATACTCCGCCATCCCCTCAAGGATCGCTTCCGTAAGCACGCCGCTGGCGTCTTCCGAGATCGTCTCCCGCGCGGAGATCACCCGAACGCCGTTCTTCCTCAGCCTCGCTTTGTATGTCGCGCTATCGTAGCGGTTCCGGGCAAAACGATCCAGCTGGTAGACCAGGATCGCCTGAAAGCTCATCGACGCGCTGTCGTCGATCATCCGCATGAATTCCGGCCGGTTCTCTGCCGCCCCCCCGGAAATCGCCCGATCGATGTATTCGGCTGTAACCGTCAAGCCATTACGTTCCGCGTAGGAATAACACTCTTTCAACTGCCCTTCTATACTTTGCTCTGACTGTGCATTAGAGCTGTACCGCGCATATATCACCGTATTCACTATGAATTATTACCCTCCGTAGTCTGACCTTGTCCCGACGCCCACGCATCGTTTTGCATATAATGCCATATATGTATTATATTAGTTTTCTTCGGTGAAGTCAATCATCCATCCCGCTTCAATCATCCATCCCGCTCCAAGCACGGGATCATCGGCGCGGCGCCAACAACTCCCTCAACACAGCCGCGCATTCGCGCAGATAATTGGACGGAATGGTCTGCCAAAGGATTGGCGCATGCAGATGGCTTGCCCTTAGCCCTAGCCTTTTCGCGGTGACCGAAGCGCGCAAGACATGGAAATCGCTAGTGATAAAGGCGATTTTATATGGGCCGCCGAAATGCTGATCCAGCAGCTCTTGCGAGAATAGAAAATTTTCATATGTTGAGGTTGCCCGTTCTTCTTTGACGATCTTGTCAGCCGGAATGCCCCGGTCAAGCAGGCGCCTCTCCATTGCCAGCGCCTCAGTGATACTCTCCTGGAAACCCTGCCCTCCCGATACGACGATGACCGCGTCTGGATTGCGCTTATGATACTCCACTGCTGCCTCCAGCCTGGCATGGAGGGGATAGGCTGGCGTCTCCCCCCTGACCGCCGCGCCAAGGACAAGCAAGGCGTCTTCTTGATACGTTACGGTATCCATTCTGCCACAAATAGCGATGATTGCTACAAGGCAAACGAAGCTTGCCAAAGCGCAGCGAATCACAACACTGAGCCACTTGATCGCCGATAGCCGCCTATATGCGGCGCTATATACGAGCAGCGCCACGCCCAAAACCGCGGTAAAGACTATGCCTATGGTAAAATTCGCGTTGAATGCGAGAAACACTGCGTTCAGCACGAGCATCAAACCAGCCGCCGCCAGCGCCGCGCGGACGACAGCAGCTGGGATATTTCTCTTATCCGCCTCATTTGCCCTCATCATGACGAACCTTCTGCCCGATTGCCCACTATGCCTGCTCCGCTCACACCTGCTCCACTCTTAGTCTATGCATTAGATCTGATTTGCCATATAATCATTGTATCATACGGAAAGGCAGGCGGTATATCATGTTTATCTCAAGCAGCCAGACCACGAGCCAGAAGATCGAAGGCTTAAGAGGCGGCCCGGGGGAAGTCGTCAAAACAGACTGGACGGACGCTTTCCCGCCCAATCTGACCATGCTCTCTACGCTTACTCTGGAATCCGGATCCGGCATTGGCTACCATCCCCACGACACGAATACTGAAGTCTTCTACATCCTCGATGGTGAACTGGAAATCGACGACAATGGCGAACCGCACACTGCAAAGGCAGGCGACGTAGTGATCACCGGAGGCGGGCAAGGGCACAGTGTGATGAATCAGTCAGGGAAGCCTGCTGTAATGCTGGCATTTATCGTGATTTAGGGATATAATCTACCCATAATAAGGAAAAGGAGTGGTTAACCGTGGCAGAATTACGCAAACCTCAGGGGATCATGGATCTGGATAGCGTATATGATATGCTTTCCCTCAAAGGCAAGGTGGCGCTAGTCACAGGCGGCGCGGGCGGTATAGGCAGATCCACAGGCGCTGCTTTTGCCGAGTTGGGCGCCAAGGTCATGTTGATGGACATCCCTTCTACCGAAGAAATACTCAAAGGCATCGTCGCGGATATTAAAAAACGGTACAACGCTGAAGCAGATTATGTCTTGGGCGACGTCCGGGACCCCCAGTCCATCCAGGATTTCGTCGACAAGACCGTCGAAGTCTTTGGCGACATCCACATCCTCCACAATAACGCCGGCGTCGGCGGCGCGGGGGACAATGCCGAGATCACGCTGGAAGCGTGGAATAATGTCGTCGCCATCAACCAGACCGGCCCGCTCCTGGTAGCGCAGGCAGTTGTCCGGGTGATGAAGGCGCATAATCACGGCGGCTCAGTGGTCACCACATCCTCCATGTCCGGCGTTGTGGTCAATACCGGCCCCGGCTATGCTTCCACCAAGGCCGGCGTACGGCATTTGACCGACGCCCTGGCGATGGCGTATGCCAAGGAAAACATCCGCTTCAATAGCGTATGCTACGGCTTCATCTTATCCGGCATGCACGAACACATGGGCACGGCTGATCCCGAGAGGGTTGCCGGCATGTACGAGCATTTCGACAATGCGACCCCCATGGGCCATATGGGCAACTTGTCCGACGCCGTCGGCTGCGTGGTATACCTGGCTAGCGACCTTGCTCGGTTCACGACCGGCACATCGATCATCTGCGATGGGGGCTATTGCACCAGATAGCCTGTAGCGTTGGCTATCCATTGCGTCAGGCACAACGAAAGGAATGAGATTGACATGGCAGAACTGCGTAAACCTCAGGGGATCATGGAGCTTGACAGCGTATACGACATGCTCTCCCTCAAAGGCAAAGTCGCCCTCGTGACGGGCGGCGCAGGCGGCATCGGCAGATCCACGGGCGCTGCTTTCGCCGAATTGGGCGCCAAGGTCATGCTGATGGACATCCCCTCCACGGAGGAGAACCTGAAGTCCATCGTCGCGGATATCAAAAAACGTTTCAACGCGGAAGTAGACTACGTCACCGGGGACGTGCGGGATCCCCAGTCGATCCAGGCATTCGTCGACAAGACCGTCGAGGTCTTCGGGGATATCCATATCCTGCACAACAACGCCGGCATTGGCGGCGCCGGGGACAATGCCGAGATCACGCTGGAGACATGGAATAACGTGGTCGCCATCAACCAGACCGGCCCGCTGCTTGTCGCGCAGGCAGTCGTACGGGTGATGAAGGCGAACAATCACGGCGGCTCCATCGTCACGACCTCTTCTATGTCTGGCGTAGTCGTCAATACCGGCCCCGGATACGCGTCTACCAAGGCCGGCGTCCGGCACCTATCCGATGCTTTAGCGATGGCTTATGCCAAGGACAATATCCGTTTCAACAGCGTATGCTATGGATTCATTCTGTCCGGCATGCACGAAAACATGGGCGACCGCCCGGCGGAGATGATCGAAGCCGGCTACAACAGGATGGCGGAGAATACGCCCATGGGTAAGATGGGCAATCTGTCCGACGCCGTGGGCTGCGTGGTCTATCTGGCCAGCGACCTTTCCCGCTTCACCACAGGCACATCGATCATCTGCGACGGCGGATACTGTACCCGCTAATGTACGCAGCTTACCCCTTCGCATAGTTCCAGGGGTGTTCCTGCGCAGTGATCCTTCATAAAGGGGCTGTCCTGCTAAATGATGATTCGTTCTACATTTTGCGGTCAGTCTCTTTTTTTTGCCTTTTTCAGGAGGACAGCAAGCACAAAGCCTGGCAGCGCCCATATCCGCCCCAAGCGTTTTGGATTCTGTGCAAAGCGGAATGCCCATTCCAGATTCAGCCGCCGTACCCATAGCGGCGCGCGCCTGACTTTTCCGCTCAGAGCGTCGAAGCTCCCGCCTACGCCCATTACGACGCCCACCGGCAGCCGTCCCTTGTGCTGCACATAGAATCTATCCTGTGCGGGAAAACCCATGCCGATGAAAAGAAAATCCGGCCTCGCCGCCTCAATCTCCATGAGGATGGCTTCTGTCTCTTCTCCTTTAAAGTACCCGTCATGGTATCCGGCGATCCGAAGCGCCGGGTACTTCTCCCGCAGGGCTGCGGCGGCTCCCTCCACGGACTCCTTCGCGGCTCCCAGCAGATAGACACTGCGCCCGTTGGCCTCCGCCCATGCAGCCAGTTCGACCATCAAATCCGTTCCCGCTACGCGCTCCTTGAGTGGGCTGCCCAGGATAGACGCTGCCTTGACCACGCCGACGCCGTCCGGCAGGATCAGATCCGCCGTTCGGAGCAGCATCCCCAGGGACGGGTCTTGATCAGCGTGGTACATGATCTCTGCATTCGCCGTGACGATACGCGCTGCGCCCCCTGCTTCCCTTGTGCTTCCCTGCCGCTCCAGCATTGCCCTTATCGCCGCCACGGCTTCCCCCATATCCAGATTCGCGACAGGGAATCCCAGGACGTCGACTGTGGGGAAGCTTGTAGGGAGGCTTGTGAGAACCCTTTCCGCAAGGGGATCTGCTTGTGATTGCATTTTATTCCGCTCCTTGTTAAGATGAGTAGCAGGCCTCGCCTGACAATCAAGCGAAAGGGATCCGCGGCTCAATGAACCACACCAGCGACAGCGAAGGCGCCCCTCACGACGAGGGCCTTCAACATGAGGGTCTTCACCACGAGGGCCTCCACCACGAGCCCCTTCATACTGAGCCTCTTCACTACGATAGGCTTTCCGCGCCTCTGCAAGAGAGGATACGCAGCGACCGCCGTATTGGCTGGGAGAACCCTTGGCGCTGCGAAGACGACTCTGCCCTGCGGCGCGACCCAAGCCGGGACGCCGCCACCTTATGGCGCCCTGCTTTCGTCCGGGATGTGGAGAAAGTCCTCCATTCGCCATACTATAACCGCTATACGGATAAGACGCAGGTTTTATCCTTCTACCGCAACGATGACATCACCCGCCGCGCCCTTCATGTGCAGCTTGTTTCCCGTATCGCCCGCACCATAGGCCGCGCCCTGGGTTTGAATCAGGATCTCATCGAAGCCATCGCCCTGGGGCATGATCTGGGCCATACGCCCTTTGGCCATGCGGGGGAGGAATACCTGAGCGAACTGATCCGCAGCGAGACCGGCCAGGGATTTTATCACAATGTGCATAGCGTCCGGGTGCTGGACGCTTTGTTTTGCCGCAATCTCACCTTGCAGTCGCTGGATGGCGTCCTGTGTCATAATGGGGAGCTTGTCTTCGACCAGTACCAGCCGGAGGACGACAAGACCGTGACTTTTTTGGACTTTGACCGCAAGATGGCGTCCTGTGCGGAAAACGGGTCTCAAGGCGGGAAGCTGACCCCCAATACCCTGGAGGGCTGCGTGGTACGCATTAGCGATATGGTCGCTTATTTAGGCAAAGACCGCCAGGATGCGCGCCGCGCAAGGATCCTGCAGGATACTGCAAGCTTCAGCTCAGATCGGATCGGGCAGGAGAACGCCGAAATCATCAATAATGTCACGGTCAATCTGGTGGAAAACAGTTACGGCAAGCCCTTTCTGAAATTGGATCGGGAGATCGCTGATGAGCTGCAGACAGCGAAGCAGGAGAATTATGAGCGGATCTACAAAAATGAGAAAGTGGATACGGTATACAAAGAACACATCCAGCCGATGTTTCGCGCGGTATACTACCGGCTGCTGGATGACCTCGCCGCAGAGCGCAGCGATTCGCTGGTATATCGTCATCATATCGATTTCATCAATGAAAACCGCCGCTACTATTTGGACACAGACAATCCGGCCAATGATTATGCGAGGGAGGAGCCTAACCGGATCGCCGCCGACTACATTGCCAGTATGACGGACGATTATTTTGTCGACCTATATCACCATTTGTTTCCCGATGGAAAATACGCGATCCGCTATGTTTCCTATTTCGCAGAAAACGACTGATCCGCTTCCGGCTCCGCTGTGAGCGCAAGCATCGGCTCCGCTGCGGGCTCAAGCATCGGCTCCTGCTCCGGCTCCTGCTCCGGCTCCTGCTCCGGCTCCGGCTCCGGCTCCGGCTCCGGCGGGCAGTAGATCCCCACTAGCAGTTCCGCCGCGCTATCCGCATCCATGATCCAGTATGCGCCCCCGCCGACGGTCTTCGCCTCACCCGGCAGCATTTCCGACGAAAACTCCAGGTTATGGATATTCCCCGCAAGACGGGTAGCCAGATTGATCATCTGCGCAGTTGTCATGTCCGTATCAAGATTCTCCCGAATACTGCTTGCCAGATTCGGGATTTTTGCTATCGTGGCAAGCTGCATCGACTGGCTGATCAGGGCCTTGATGAACTTCTGCTGTCTGGCGATCCTGCCGATATCTGCTGAAGGGTCCCCGCGCCAGCGGACATACTGCAGCGCTTTGTTCCCGTTTAGTTTTTGCTGTCCAGGCATCAAGTCTATGCCTTCCTCGGGGAAATACATACGGCGTTCTACATTGTAGTCTACGCCGCCCAGGATATCTATACATTTCTCAAAGCCGGTAAAATTGGTTTCCATATAATAATGGATACGCACACCCAATAATTGCTCCACTGTAGTGACCAGAAGCGCCGGCCCGCCATAAGTATGGGCATGGTTGATCTTCGTCGGGTTCTCTACCCCCTCGATCATCGTTCGGGTATCCCTCGGAATGGATATCATATGTATGGAATAGGCGTCCAAGTTGATTGCCGCCAGAATAATCGTATCCGCCCTGGCCATCTCATTTTTAAATCTCTGATCTGTCCCCATGAGCAGCAAGTTCAGGATCTGCGGCCCTTTTCCCTCCGTTGGCATTGCCTCTTCTTCCTGGCTTCCCTCCTGCGGCGAGAGCAGCAGCGGCTCGTCTTCGGGAATGAGCGTCGCGCCATATACCCTGCCTACCATATAAGACCCCATGGCAAAGAGCAGGCAGAGAAGAACGGCAAGAAGGATTTTCCATAGCTCCAGGCCCTTCTTTGGATTGCCGTCTTCGATCTGATTTTTTTTCACCGAACGCGTCAATGGAGGAAGCTCAAAGACAGCCTCCCCTTCTTCGTCTTGCTCTTGGACGCCAAATAGAGCGTCAAACCTGGACCCCATCACATCTTCGTCGGATTCCAGGCTTGTCTCGTCCGGCAGGTCAGCCGCCTCGCCCTCCGGCTCCCGGCTCGTCATGGGAAAAACGATCGTATCGCTTGGGCTGATGGCGTCATACATAAATGTATCCGGCTCGATATCCGATACGCCAAAGCTCTCTTCCTCTTCGGCGTCAAATACATATTGCGCCTTGTCTTGCGCCGGTACGGACGCTTCAGCGAACGCATGATCCGCAGGATCCATGCCGGCTTCGGGCGCTGCGTCCTGGCTTTCTATGTCTGGCTCGAAGGGGAACAGCTCGTCAGGCTCGCTTCCGGCTGCCGATCCATCTTCCTCCGAGAAGTTTCCCCCGGATCCCGCGGCCCCTTCCGGTATGTATAATGTCTCTGCGGCGGCATGCAGCTTCTCGGTGAGGACCCCCACCGCTACGCGCACATCCGCCCAGGCGTCTTTGTCCGCCGCTTCGGTCTGGTCATCCGAATCGTCTATTGTCCCTGGCGGATTGACCTCCCCCGGCTCATCATCGACAGCATGATTTCGCTCATGTTCCGCTTCGTTTTGTTCCGCCATCGGCGCCCCTCCGTCATACAATCTTATCCGCAGCTACCCTTTATCCCCTGACACACCCGCCCGGATACCCGCGTGCAGCTTCGGACTATCGCACGCATACTACCGTATATTTGTATCTGATTTGTATAGTGTTCTTCCCTATAGTAGGATGTTTATCCCAGGGCGCCGTTCCCGTCTGCCTGCCCCTGTGTGAAGCCCGCAGACCCGTCCCGATAATAGCTGAGTTCTACCCGTCGGAGCGACTCGTCCCACCTGACTGCAGCCCCAAGCCACTGGCTCACGAATCTGACCGGTACCATGGTCCTGTCATTGATGATCATTGGCGGTATATCCATCTCCACCATCCGATCGCCGATCATAGCGGTTTTCTGCCCGACAGTGAGGAGGATCCGCCTACCCCCAGCGGTATAAGCCACTTGTCTGGTCTCCCCGTCCCAATCCACTTCCGCGCCTAAAGCTTCCCCCACAAACCGCAGAGGCGCCATGGTCCTGCCGTCCACGATACGGGGCGGTACATCCAGGCTCGCGTTCCCTGCCGGGACGCCGCCGGGCTCATAATATTCCACTGTAGTATTATCCAGCCACAGATAGATCCTATGCAGATGCGCGTTGCCCCATGACGTCAGGGTGAATTCCAAAACCTGCGCCCGGGACTCCAGGTCGGACACTCTACGCTCCTTCGGCGAAAGCTTCTCCGTAAGCCAATACGCAAACCCAGCTTGGGACAGGAGTACTTCCCCTGCCCAAACCGGCGCGCACAAGGACAAGGCGAATACCATCGACAGAGACAAGGCCGCCGCTGCCTTCCATCCGTGTACGCCAAAAAAGGATCTGTTACCGGGTTTACGCCATGTCTCAGCCCACTTCACTTACGCTCCACCTTCAATCCCTCTGTACTGCCTATAGAAAAACGCAGGCGGCGAAAAATGACTTCATCGGGCCTGCGTAGGTTCTCTTGCGTAATGCGAATCCTCTGCTAAATCCTCTGGGCAGGCGCGCTATTGAACGACCGCGCGGACTCCAGCAGATCCAGATTCACCAGCGCTTTCGCTGTCCCCAAAGCGACGCACTGCACCGGGTTCTCCGCCACATGCACAGGGAGCTGCGTCTCATCGATCAAGCGCAAATCCAAGCCGTGGAGCATTGCGCCGCCTCCTGTGAGGACAATTCCCTTGTCCATGATATCCGCGGCAAGCTCCGGGGGCGTCCGCTCCAGGATCTCCTTGGACGCGGCTACGATAGCGTCGATCTGCTCCTTCATCGCTTCATGGGCCTCTTCGCAAGTGACCATAATATTCTTCGGCAACCCACTGACCAGATCCCTGCCCCGTATCTCCGCCGCCACATTGTCCCGCGCCCTGGGCCAGGCAGAGCCGATCTCGTGCTTCATCTCCTCCGCTGTACGCTCGCCGATCATCATATTATGGTAACGGCGCATATACCGTACCAATGACTCATCCAGCTTATCGCCGCCCACCCGGACGGATTTGCTGATCACGATGCCCCCCAAGGACAAAACGGCAATATCTGTCGTGCCGCCGCCGATGTCCACGACCATGGAGCCGGCCGGCGCAGCGATATCCAGCCCTGCGCCCAAAGCAGCCGCCAGCGGCTCTTCGATCAGGAAGCATTGTTTCGCCCCTGCGGCAATCGCCGCCTGCCGTACTGCGCGTTCCTCCACGCTGGTCACCCCCGAAGGGATCCCCACCATGACCCTGGGCTTGAAGAATTGCTTGTGACGCATGGATTTGTGGATAAAGTACCGAAGCATCTTTTCTGTCACTTCGTAGTCGGCGATCACGCCTTCCTTCATCGGTCTGATCGCCCTGATATTGCCCGGGGTCCTCCCCAGCATCGCCCAGGCTTCGCTCCCGACGGATATGACCCTGCCGGTATTGGTGTCCAAGGCGACCACCGAAGGCTCATTGAGCACAATCCCTTTATTCTTCACATAGACCAGGACGCTAGCCGTACCCAGGTCAATCCCAATGTCTTCGCCAAAATTGATCACGATTCATCCTCCCGATTCACTGCAAAGAGCACCGCGCTGCGAGTATCTAATGTATTTTACACTGTTTTCCCTTTGTTTGCACTAGCTTTTCGTGGAATATTTATTTAAGCGCGCCGGGGATAAAGCTTTATTTCCTACTTTATCCGTGGTATAATACGGAAAGGTGATGCGAATATGAAAATCTCAGCTAAAGGCCGCTATGCTCTCCGCCTGATGCTCGATCTGGCGACCCGTGAGGATGGCGAATACACTTCCCTTAAGGACGTCTCAACGCGTCAGGCTGTCTCGATGAAGTATCTTGAGCAGATCGTGTCGCAGCTATGCAGGGCGGGGTATCTTCGGAGCCTGCGCGGGCCCCAGGGCGGCTATCGGCTCGCCCGGCGCCTGGAGGACTACACCGTGGGGGATATCCTCAGGGTCACCGAGGGGGATTTGTCCCCGACCGCTTGCCTGCAGGACGAGTACAATGCTTGCCCGAATGCTTCGGCTTGCCCGACGCTGCCCTTTTGGCAGGGCTTGTACGATGTGGTCAACGACTATGTGAACCATACAACGCTAGCAGATTTTGTCAACGGCTCCGCGCCAGTCCCCGTTCCCGAACCGGGAAAGCCGGAGAAATTCGCATGCCGTTAGCATAATAAGGAAGGTGCATCCATCATGCGTCAAGTCTATGCAGACAACGCGGCTACTACTGCTGTGAGCCCAAGCGTCCTCGAGGCGATGATCCCCTATTTCTGTGAGATATATGGCAATCCATCCAGCTTGCACAGTTATGGGCGAGATGCTGCGGCCGCGCTCGATGCGTCAAGGGACGTCATCGCGGCATACCTGGGCTGCAAGCCCGGGGAGGTCTATTTTACTTCCGGCGGCACGGAGGCGGATAATTGGGCTGTCACCAACGCCGCCCGCCAGGGCGCCAAGAGAGGCAATAAGCACCTGATCACGACGAAGTTCGAGCACCACGCATTGTCCCATACGATGGAAGAATTGGAGAAACAAGGCTACGAGGTCACGTGGCTGGAGGTCCATGAAGACGGGCTGGTGCGCGTAGAGGAGCTTGAGGCGGCTATCCGCCCTGATACCGCCCTCGTGTCCATCATGTATGCGAATAATGAGATCGGCACGATCCAGCCTGTGGCGGAGATCGGCAAGCTTTGCCGGGAGCGCGGCGTCCTGTTCCATACGGATGCAGTACAGGCTGCCGGGCACATCCCCATCCACGTAGAGGAGCAGTGCATCGACATGCTGTCCTTGTCCGCCCACAAGTTTCACGGGCCAAAGGGCGTGGGCATCCTTTACTGCCGCAGGACTGTCCCCCTGGGCAATATGATTTATGGCGGCGGGCAGGAGCGGGGCAAACGGCCTGGCACCGAGAACCCTGCCGCGATCGTCGGTATGGCTGCTGCGCTTAAGGAAGCATGCGACGGCATGGAAGCGGATATGCCCAAGGTGGCTGTTCTGCGGGACCGGCTCATCGACGGGCTGCTCCGCATTCCCAGAAGCCGTCTCAACGGGCATCCGACCAAACGTCTTCCTGGCAATGTCAATTTTGCTTTCGAAGGGATCGAGGGCGAGTCCCTGCTCCTTTCCCTGGATATGAAAGGCGTCGCCGCATCCTCGGGCTCGGCGTGTACATCCGGTAGCCTGGATCCCAGCCATGTGCTGCTGGCGATCGGGCTTCCCCACGAGGTTGCCCACGGATCCTTGCGGCTTTCTCTGTCCCATTACAATACCGACGAGGATGTGGATTACATCCTGGCGGAGCTGCCGCCGATCGTGGAGCGTCTTAGGAGCATTTCCCCAGTCTGGGAACGGCTGATGAAAGAAGAGAAGGAGTGAATCATCATGGCATATAGCGAAAAGGTCATGGAGCATTTCGCCAACCCGCGCAACGTTGGCAAGATGGAGGACGCGGACGGCGTCGGCGAGGTGGGTAATGTCAAGTGCGGCGATATCATGAAGATGTATATCAAAGTGGAGGATGGCGTCATCGCCGATGTGAGTTTTAACACATTTGGCTGCGCATCCGCCATTGCTACCAGTTCCATCGCCACAGAGATGATCAAAGGCAAGCCTCTCGACGAAGCTTTAGCGTTGACGAATAGGGCTGTGGTAGAGGCGTTGGACGGTCTCCCCCCCGCCAAGATCCATTGCTCCGTCTTAGCTGAGCAAGCGGTCAAAGCAGCGATCGCCGACTATTATGACCGAAACGGTATCGAGTACGACAAGTCCGAGTTCATGTCCTGCGAAGACTGCGATCATTGCCCTTCCGAGGAGCAGCACTAATTCGAGCCATTCCGTAGGTTGGAGCCATTCCTGATGAAAGACCATGTTACAGGCAGGCAGTTTGTCACAGCATTGTGCTTCGGCTGCGGCCAAGACAACCCCATCGGGCTAAAAGGCCGATTTTACAATCTGGAGAGCGGGAAGATCGCTGCCCTGTTTTATCTGGGAGATGAGTTCCAAGGCTATCCCCAGCGTCTCCACGGGGGGATTACCGCGTCCATACTTGACGAGTCTTTGGGGCGCGCTATCGTTATCCCGGAGCCGGATTGCTGGGCGGTCACAGCCGAGCTCACCATCAGGTACAAGAAGCCTGTGCCCTTGCATACGCCTCTGAAGGTCATCGCGGAAGTCACGGACAACAACCGCCGCCTCTTCCATTCCAAAGGGACCTTGATCCTCCCCGACGGCGAGATCGCCGCGACGGCGACCGGTACGTACATGAAGCAAAGCCTCAGCCAGATCGCTGACACAGAAGGCCTTGATATGGACAATATCCGTATCTGGCCGGCTAGGGATGAGGATTTCATCGAGTACTGACGCTATTCGCCTTCATCCTGCTCGAGCAGGGTATACCCTTCTCCTTCCGGAAGGGCTTCCACGTCCTTGAGGCGACGGCGGATCTGCCTGGTTCTGACGCCCACCAGCTGGTCGAGTTCCCTATTGGCCTGGTCGATGCGCTTCTGCGCGGATTCCAGCACATCGCCGAATTTTTCAAATTCGGTTTTTACCGCGCCCAATACCTGCCATACCTCGCTGGACCGTTTTTGGATCGCCAGCGTCTTAAAGCCCATTTGCAGACTATTCAGCAACGCCGCCAGAGTCGTCGGCCCGGCGATATTCACCCGGTAATGCACCTGGAGATCTTCCACCAGCCCCCTACGCACAGCTTCCGCGTATAATCCTTCGAAGGGCAGGAACAGTATGGCGAAATCTGTCGTGTTGGGCGGGTCGATGTACTTGTCCCGGATGTCCTTGGCGAATCTCTTGATCCTCTGCTCCATCGCCGCGGCGGCAGCCGCCACCGCCTGACTCTCCCCTGTATCGTATGCATCCAGCAGCTGGTTGTAGCTATCTGCCGGGAACTTCGCGTCGATGGGCAGCCAGACTGCCTCTTCCCCTGTGCCCGGCAGCCGGACGGCGTACTCGACAGATTCGCGGCTGTCTTTCTTGGTGGAGACGTTGGCTGCGTACTGGTCGGGCGCCAGGATCTGTTCCAGAATCGCGCCCAGTTGGTATTCTCCCAATACGCCTCTGGTCTTCACATTAGACAGGACTTTTTTCAGATCGCCTACGCCTGCGGCCAGGGTCTGCATTTCCCCGAGGCCTTTATACACCTGCTCCAAGCGCTCATTGACCAGGCGGAAGGATTGGCCGATGCGCTCTTCCAGAGTCTTGTGCAGTTTTTCATCTACGGTAGCCTGCATCAGCCCCAGGCGGCTGTCCATCCGCTCCGACAGCTTGTCCATCTGCAGATCCATAGCGCCGCCTAGTTTGTCCATGCGCTGATCTACTGTACTTCCTAGTTTTTCCATGCGCTGATCCACCGTACCGCCCAATTTATCCATGCGCTGATCCACCGTGCCGCCCAGTTTATCCATGCGCTGATCAAGCACGCCGCCCAGTTTGTCCATGCGCTGATCAAGTACGCCGCCCAACTTCTCCAGGCTCCCGTCAATGGCAACGCCCATCTTGCTCAGGCGCCCCTCTTGGCTTTCCTGTATCTGCATGAGCCTCTCTGACAGCTGCAAAAGCGCGTTCTTTTGGCTTTCCTGGCCAGCATGAAGGCTATTGGCCACTGTCTCCGCCAACAATCGCTGCTGCTCGCTTTGCAGCATTTGCGATTCCCTCAGGCGTTCGGACTGGCGGCGCTCATTCTCCTGCCCGCTATCTTTAAGCAGCGTAGTCAAACCGCGAAAAGAGTATAGTACAAACGCCATAAGCACAATAGCTACGATAAACAGAATGATCAGCAGAATGTCCAATCCCCAGCCTCCTTTGGTCATGATTCCCGTTTCAGATATGATATAATTATTCCATGTTCATCAGCTTTGGCAAGCCTAAGCGGCTTGTCCGTCAATCATTATATCATACTTTCCTCTGCAAACCTTTGGCGCTATGCTTGGCAGTATGGATGGCGCTGCCGATCGCGCTGGTTTTTGACTTTTATACAGCCAAGCCGGTATTCGCGAGTATTGACGAAGGCGTTCAGGCGGCGTCTTATGTCTTGATGGACGCGGGCACGGGGCAGGTGTTGATGGAGAAGGAGATGCACGCCCAATGCAAACCTGCCAGCATTACCAAGGTCATGACCACTTTACTGGCTCTGGAAAAAGGCGGCCCCTCAGACTCCGTCCATGTCTCCCACGCAGCGGTAGCGGCGAACCCCAGTGATGGCTCCAGCGCGGGGATTATGCCGGGGGAGGTCATCGCCTTGGATGAGCTCCTGTATGCCGTCATGCTGGAATCCGCCAACGAAGCGGCGAATGCGGCAGCCGAATTTGTCAGTGGTACAATGGAGGATTTTGCGGTACGGATGACCCAGCGCGCCGAAGAGCTGGGCGCGCAAAGTACGCATTTTGCCAATGCGAACGGCTTGAATGATGATGACCACTACACTTCCGCATATGATATGGCCTTGATCACAAGGGAAGCCATCCAGCTTCCCCGTTTTTTGCAGATTTGGGGGACGTATCAGCATTATATGCCGGCGACAAACCTCCAGCCGACGCAGAGGATACTCAACAATAAGAACCGCATGCTGCCCCTGGGCGCCCTCCCCTACCCGGGTATCCTGGGCGGGAAGACCGGCTACACCAACGCTTCCGGCAATACGCTCGTTGAGGCGGCGAGCCGCGACGGGCGGACGCTGATCTGCGTCCTGATGCAGGGCGCCAGCGCCTTGGCTAATTTTCATGACGCGGCATTACTGCTGGACTACGGTTTTGAGGCCTTTCGAACAGTTACCTATGAGGATGAAACGTACGAAAAACCTTACTCTTTTTTGCTGCATAATGACCTGTCCTTCGACCAAGTAAGGGTCAGCTTTGGTCCGCCTTCTGACAACGCTGACGGAAGCGCCTCGGTCGTCGCAGCCTTTTCTGTGCCAGTGGATAGTCGCAGCCTGATGTATCCCGACATTGGCGCCGTAGTCTTGACAAGGCCTGCGCCGCCACAATCCCCGGCGCCTGACACAGGCGTCGCGGATACGGTGGAATCTGCGTCATTGTCCCCCTTGGGGCGCGCCTTGTCCGGTCTCTCCCGCCTGGCCGGCTTACTACCCCCATGGCTGACCCTCCTGATGAAGGTCGTCTTCGGTACATTCGCCGCGTTATTTATCTTGGCCTGCATCTTCCGGACGCGGCGCTGGCTCCGCAGACGCAAGCGGCTAGCCAGGAAGAAGCAGCTGGAAACCCGGCGTAGGGCATACAGGGAACAGCAATCCTTCTGGAGCTGACCACATGGAGCTGACCAAACCATTGACTTTCCCCTATGGCAGCTTTATAATGTGGTAGTCGTGCGCCGGTAGCTCAATTGGATAGAGCGTTTGGCTACGGACCAAAAGGTTGGGGGTTCAATTCCTCTCCGGCGTACTCAAAAGAACCGCACTGCAGAGCCGTTTCTGCGGTGCGGTTCTTTTTTTGTCTATCGACTACGCTTGCTTCGTCGCGACGCCGGACCTGACTGCGGCTTCCGCCACGGCCTTCGCCACCGCCGGGACAACGCGCTCGTCAAAGGGCGCGGGGATCACATATTCCTCGGATAATTCGTCATCGGCGACCAGACCTGCCAGGGCATAAGCGGCGGCAAGCTTCATTTCTTCGTTGATGGTCCTCGCCCGCACATCAAAAGTCCCCCGGAATACGCCGGGGAAGCCCAGGACATTATTCACTTGATTCGGGCAGTCCGATCTCCCCGTCCCCACGACCCTGGCGCCGCCTTCCTTCGCCACATCCGGCATGATCTCCGGCGTCGGGTTCGCCATGGCAAAAATGATCGGATCCTTCGCCATGCTCTGCACCATCTCTTTGCTCACGATATTGGCTTGGGAGAGCCCCAGGAACACATCCGCGCCAACCATGGCGTCGGCCAGGCTTCCGGATCTGTTCTCTTTATTCGTGATCTTTGCCATTTCTTCCTTCGCCCAGTTCATCCCCTCCTGCCTGCCCTCGTAGATAATGCCCTTCGTATCTAGCAGAAGCATATCCTTGCATCCGGCGTTGAGGATCATTTTTGCGCAGGCAATGCCGCCGGACCCGGCGCCGTTCACTACAAAAACCATGTCCTTCAGCTCTTTGCCTACCACCTTGGCGGCGTTCAGCATCCCGGCAAGGGCTACGATAGCGGTTCCGTGCTGGTCGTCATGAAAGACGGGGATGTGCATCGTCCGCTTCAGCTCTTCCTCTATCTCAAAGCAACGGGGCGCAGAGATATCTTCCAGATTCACGCCGCCGAATGTTGGTTCGAGCAGCTGGACGACTTCAATGATTTTCTTGGGATCCTTCGTATTGATGCAAATGGGGAACGCGTCCACACCGGCGAAAGCCTTGAATAAGACCGCCTTACCCTCCATGACAGGCAGGCTGGCATGGGCGCCGATGTCCCCGAGTCCCAAAACCGCCGTCCCATCGGACACTACGGCCACCATGTTTCCTTTTGACGTATAGTCATAGATTGTACTGACGTCCGCGTGGATCTCTTTACACGGCTCCGCTACGCCGGGAGAATACGCAAGGCTAAGGCTGTCCTTGTCCGTGACCGCTACCTTGCTTCTGACCTCGAGCTTACCTTGGTTGTCTTTATGCAGTTTTAACGCATCTTCTCTCAGGCCCATATCCTTTCCCCCTATCCTCTTTGATATTTCGCTTTGCCCATTGCATACAGGTCATTGCCTTTATTGTCGATAATGACCGTCGCCGGGAAATCCTCGACCCGCAATTTATACACCGCTTCAGCGCCAAGATCCGGAAAGGCGATCACCTCGGCTTCCTTGATCGATTCCGCGATAAGCGCGCCCGCGCCTCCGATGGAGGCGAAGTAGACGCATGTGTTCGCCATCATCGAATCGACCACATACTGCTTCCTCCCGCCTTTGCCGATCATGCCCCGCAGCCCGTGCTCCATCAGCCGCGGGCAGAAGGGATCCATCCTACCGCTTGTCGTCGGTCCGGCCGAACCTATCGCCTGACCAGGCTTAGCCGGGCATGGACCTACGTAGTAGATGATCGAGTCCTGCAAGTCAAAGGGGAGTTCTTCCCCCCGGTCAAGCATATCCACCAAGCGTTGATGGGCAGCGTCCCGCCCTGTATAGACTATACCGCTAAGCAATACCCGATCGCCTGCCTCCAGTGAATCGACAAGCTCTTTTGTCAATGGGAGCTGGATTGACTTTGTCATGCTCTCGCCTCCCGTACTCATAGCGTTACTTCCTTATGCCTGGCTGCGTGACACTGCAGGTTGATCGCTACCGGCATGCTGGCGATATGCGCGGGGAAGGTCTCGATATGCACCGCCAATGCCGTTGTCCTTCCCCCGAAGCCTTGTGGGCCGATCCCCAGGTCATTGACCCCTGCAAGGATCTCCTTTTCCAGATCAGCGACGACTGGGTTGGGGTTAGGTTCCCCTACTTTCCTTAGCAAAGCTTGCTTCGCCAGCAAGGCTACTTTTTCTATCGTTCCGCCGATCCCCACACCGATAATGACAGGCGGGCACGGATTCGACCCGGCTTTCTCTATTTGGTCGATGACAAACTGCTTGATCCCTTTTGCGCCGTCCGCTGCTGTCAGCATACCCAGGGCGCTCATGTTTTCACTCCCGCCGCCTTTAGGGGCAAAAGCAATCTTGATTTGCTCTCCCGGCACGATTTTCACATGGAGGATAGCCGGCGTATTGTCGCCCAGGTTCTTGCGAACCAAGAACGGGTCGTCCACAGTGGATTTTCGCAGATACCCATCCGCATATCCCCTGCGAACCCCTTCGTTAATCGCCGCCTCCATGTCGCCGCCGATAAGATGCAGGTCTTGCCCCAACTCGATGAAAAATACGGCGAGCCCTGTATCCTGACAAATCGGGACGTCGTTCGCCCGTGCAATCTCAGCGTTCTTGAGAATATCGCCAAGGATCTCCCTCCCGAGCTCGGACTCCTCGCTGGCCATAGCTTGCGCAAGGGCTTCTTGCACATCTTCAGGAAGGTAATAGTTCGCGTCAATACATAGCTTCGTCACAGCATCGGCGATTTCCGCCACATTCAGTTCTCTCATCTCATGCCCCCGCTCTGTTCCATGTGAAAAGCTATCCCGGCTATAACTCTATCATTTACAGCCGGAATAGCCTGATCCGATTACTCTATGCGTTTGCTAGGATGAACCGGCGCGTTTTGCTAGACGATCTGCCCATGCGCCAAGCCCCTGGGAAGCTGCTTGGCTTCCGGGTTGTACCGCATCACCATCTCGTAGACAATGGAGGCCTGCCTGGCCATATCGACGCCTTCTTTTTCTGTGGTGAGCTGGCCATGTCCGGCTACGACAGAGTTGCCTGTCTTCAGGAACACAGGCGAGCAGCAGCGAACCATCTCAGGGGCCTCGTACACGCGGATGAAGCCGCCGGACCCGGGAGGATTGTCCGTATGCAAATCAAGGGGAGTATTGCCAATGGCCTGTCTCAGGGCAGCCAGCATAGGCAAGCTCAGATCCCTGACTGGGTTAATGGAGTCGGCGCCCAGCTTCTCCTTGATCACCTTGAAGCTGGCGGGGTTACCCTGCCCGTTATGGGCGGAGTTCTTGAATTTTACGTCGGCGGGCAACTCTCCGCATTTTCTGGCTTCACTCAAAACCCATAGCATACCCTCGTCGTATACGAGCAGCCCGCGGATACCTGTTTCGCAGATACGCTTGGCGTCTTCAATGGCCCTGGCGACCTGCTCCTGCCCTCTGAGCCTGTAGGCGATGACCCTGCCCTGCTCGCTCAGACGGGTGGCGCTTGTATCATAGGCCGCGCGCGGGCCGATCGACATATTGAGAGCTACCCCATGAGATTTGCAAATAGCGGCGTATTCTTTCAGTTCGTCAAAAGTATGCCTGAAAGCGCCGTAAGTTTCGTCGATCCTGTTGATGACGATTCCCAGCTTATCGGCTTCGTCGAGCAAAGCTTTGCAGGCAAGCGCTGTATTGATTGTAGGAACCTCGATGCCGAATTGTGAACCATCCGGAAACCTCTTGGCCGAAGTCGGCATATCAAATAAATCACCTGCCGGCAGACCGATTTTTACCAGAAAATCTCTGGTCTTGTCCATCATGACAGATACACCTCCAGATAAAATTTTTAGCACATCCCTCAGAACGCCTGCATATAGTTATTCTTTTCCACAAATCCCTCCTAAATCCTGGCCACGCCGGAGTCTTTTGCGGCCTGAGCTACCGATTCGGCCACCACGGGAACCACCCTCGGATCCATGCTGTCCGGAATGATCAACTCGGGCGTTAGTTTCGAGTCGGGCACAAGGCTGGCTATGGCGTAAGCGGCGGCCAATTTCATTTCTTCATTGATGGCAGACGCCCGAACGTCCAACGTCCCTCGGAAAAGTCCTGGGAAGCCCAGGCAATTGTTGATTTGATTGGGGAAATCGCTACGCCCTGTGGCTATCACCACCGCCCCTCCGGCTTTCGCCTCGCTTGGAAATATCTCAGGCGTCGGGTTGGCCATGGCGAACACGACCGACCCCGGGGCCATGCCCTTTATCATGTCGGCGTCGGCCACTCCTGGGCCGGACATCCCCAGAAATACGTCAGCTCCTTTGAGAACGTCGCCAAGCCCGCCCTTTTCGACGGCCTCGTTGGTTGCCAGGGCT
>Ga0082212_10003839_pt1 | contig 21110 bp, 21 predicted proteins | sample TergutNt197P3_FD_71548 | JGI IMG/M metagenome (GOLD analysis project Ga0082212, IMG submission 71548) | Neocapritermes taracua P3 segment gut microbial communities from Petit-Saut dam, French Guiana - Nt197 P3 | ecosystem: Host-associated > Arthropoda: Insects > Digestive system > Gut ... | reverse complement strand
AATCATAAAGAAAAACGGCTGGTTTTGCGACCATAGTTTTTCAATGCCTAATTGCGTAATTTGCGACAACGTAAAATCGGTTTTGTTTTTATTTATAGCATAGGGCAACTGTTTTACCTCTTTTCCTTCCGGTTGAATAAGAATATTTTTAAAAGATTTTGAACCGGAACATTGTGAAATAGAAGTAGAAATCACATAGTTGTTTTCTCTTAATAAAGTAAAAATAGAAACAGAATCTTTAGGTGTCGGTTTTAAAAATCCGGAACCTGCAAAAAACTCAAATCCGGATGCAGGAATCTGTTTGGCAATATCGTAATAACTTTTTCTACTTGCGGAATGTGCGTAAAATCCAGCCGGTGTAGCGTGGTCAATGCTCACCGTTGTGGCAATGCCCACCCGAAAACCCTCTTTATGAAGCAGCGTTGAAATAGGCGTTAACACTCGCACAGAATCTGCCGCCACGCCCAGCATATTATTGTTGGTTTTTTCTCCACAAGCTAACGCCGTAACAGATGCAGATGAACAAGTTACCAATTTGTTAGCCGAATGCGTAGTAACCAGCCCCGTTACCGGAAACTGCGAAAAACAAAGCATTTCCCCTTTTTCTTTGGCTTCATTTTCGCAATAGGTTAATGCCCCAATACCAAACCCATCGCCGATGAAATAGAAGATATACTTGGGGGATTGCGCGGAGCAATGGAGAAGGGAGAAAAGGAGAAGAAAAAAAATAGATGTGGTGATGAGAGGATTAGAGGATTTGAGGATTAGATGATGTGAGGATGTGATGATGTGGGGATGTGCAGTGGTATAATCCCCTTCAAATTTTGAAGGGGTGGACGGCGAAGCCGGACGGGGTAGTTTATTTATACGTTGTACCATAGCATTAAATTATTAAAATCATAATCATCTAATCATCACATCATCTAATCACCACATCATCTAATCTATTGCGGATGCTCTATCTTTGGGTTTCTCGTTCCCTCTTCTCTGGGCCAGTACAATGTTTTGCCCAGCATTGAGATGCCCCAGTAGCCGCGCACGCGCAGCCGCCCATCTTTTTCGAGGCGCATATAGGCTTTGAATTTTCCGTTTTTGCCCGGATAGATAAAGTTGGCGTTTTGCCATTCGTTTTCTTTCGCGTTGAAGGTTAAGCCGGTCATAAACACCAAACCTTCGTAAATCTTCCGTTCCTCTTGATTTACCCAAATCACCATACCTTCAAAAGTGCCGTTGCCTGCATTGTAAATATATACTTGAGAAATTGCTCCTGAAAATGGGTCTTCATTAAGATAGTAGCCCACAATATCATCGGGTTTGTTTTGGGCAAAAAGCATACTATTTACGCCAAAAAATACAGTAAGTAAAAGTAAGGTTTTAGATAATCGCATTTATATGTTTTGAAAAATTGAGGGCGAAAATAGTAATTTTTTCTCGTGACACGTGACGCGCTACGCGTGACAATCATCTCATCATCTAATCATCTAATCAATAAAAACCTCTCCACCATAATACACCATCTTACTCTTCCCTTTGTAATAAAATGAATAATAATAAGTTCCTTCGGGAAAACCATTGGCATTGAAAGCGTGAAACCCTTGCATTATTACGTTGTTCTTAATATAAGTATCGTAATTCTGCTGCTCATAAACCAATTTTCCTTTTGCATTATAAATATATAAATGGTTGGTTCTAAACTCATCGGGAGCATCTTGGGGGATGTGCGTGTTCAAATTGGTTACCGCAAAAACAGAAGGAAATGTTTGCGAGTTCGTTTTCAAAGTATCAGGAAAAAACAACTCCTCTTCAATAGTTACGGTTTTGGTGAGGGCTACTTTACAACCGTTTTGGGTTTGTAAATGAAAAGTAGTATGGTAATCGCCCCAAGTGCTGAAAAGATGCACCGGCGACACTATTGTTGTGTTCATTACATCGTCTCCAAAATCCCAGTACCACGTTACTGTTGTATCGGTTAGCAATGCCGAATCTGTGAGATTCGTAAACTCTACTTCCCCAAAATATTCGGCAAACAGCGCATTTTCTGGAGTAAAAGAAAAGTTAATTTGTGGCATCGTATCAATAGAAATCACATTGAGTTTAGTCAGCGTATCGGTGCAGCCATACAGATTGGTGATAATAAGTGTGATGTGATAATTTCCGGAGTTATGTAGAAAAACATCGGGACTTTCTTCATTAAAATCAAAAAAAACAACACTATCTTCTTGAAAAACATTCCATTGATAAGAAAGCGAATCTTCCGGAAAAGGTGTTGAATTATTTACTAATTCTGTAATAAGAAACTCACAACCCGCTTTTTGCGTTACATCAAAATCAATCGCTAATAATTCCACAAAATGCGCACAAAGCGTATCTAATTTGTGATGTTTTATTTCCTCTTGCGCGTTGCAAATAAGGAGGTTAACACAAAATAAACACAAAAATAAAAACTTCTTCTTCATTTTAAGATTACGAAAAATGAATTTCAACATCGTTTCCCACTTGCAAATCGGCTAAGGCGGCAATGTTGCCGTTGAATAAGGTTATCTCTAAGAATCCTAACTGATTATAAACAAAAAACACATCTTCCTCTTTGCGATTATAATAAGAGTGGCAGCGCGTAAAGGTTAGTGGGCGCGTGGCAGAGTTTGCCGTGGCGGTAAATGTTTTTTTGCCCACTGCCTCAAACATCGAAATGGGAATATTGGTTACCGCATTGCAACAAGAATCTATGTAGGCAATTTTGCCCGTAATGGTTTTCCGTTCTGCATTGTAATCTGCCTCCGAAAGATTGCTGATTTGGAATTTTAAAGAGGAATACGGCGTTGTGTTTTCAAGATAATTATTTTGAAACACCCACGCAGCCATAAGCGCCAGTTTTTCTGTTACTTCCAGCGACATATCTCCTTCATACTGATACGCTTGCCAATCGGTTTTTGTATTAAACATCATAGAAAAAACGCCGGTATCTTCGCCCAAAAAAAAGTGGTTTTTATAAACCAGCAACACCGGTTTTGTTTCTTTAGAAAAAGAAAGCCCCGAAAGAATGATGTGCAAACTTTTTTCCGGAAAAAAAGCATATATATTTTTTGCAATGAACGCCGTTTGAGAGTGGTTAAACATCTCTAAATTATGGGTAATATCCACTATTTGGATATTAGGCAATTGTTTTAACAACAATCCCTTAAACATCCCCACATAGGGGTCTCGAAGTTTCCAATCGCTGAGCAGTGTTATCATTTTATTAAATTTTAATAGTTTAAGTTACATCCCCCTACCTGCCTACGCACAGTTACGAGTTCTGAGCTGCACACAAGTGCATTCCCTCTATTTCACAAACTTAACCACCTTCCCATTCTCTAACCGCAAAATATAAATTCCTTTACTGAGTTGCGCCGTAGAAATATCAGGATGGGTAGCCCCGGTTTGCAGCAACTGTCCGGTAATAGAATAAATCTGGTAACGAGTATTTTCCGGAGTATCTTTTACTGTAATTCTATCGTAATAAGTAATGATTTCATTTTCCGGTTCAAACGGCATTACCAAGTCTGGCTCAGGCTCTTCTTCCTTAAATAGAGGACAATCATAGTAAGCATACAGCGGAATGAAGTCCCTGTTAAAATTAACAATATGTTGTTCTTCAGGTGTGTGCGGAGTTAAATAAAATGGGACCCATTGCAATGGATGATATGCGAGCGCATTACTATGATAAATATTGTCGCAATCACTAAGGGTTAGCGGCGTGCCAAACAGGGCGCATTGTTCAGTATAATTTTGAAAATAGCCTCCTGTATATTCCTTGTCTTCATGATATCTTATTTTGTAATGCTCATAGTCGCTGGGATAAGGTCCATAATAATCATTATTTATCATACCAATGACAGGAGAGTAGCCTATCATATAATATCCGTGCCACGCCACACTACGTAGCGGATCAATCGTTGGATTTCTTTTAAACCCTGCCACAGAAATACGTAAATTACTAAGGGATAATTGAAAGGTGCCCACATCTTGAATATTATATTCTATTCCGGGCAAAGTAAAACGATAGGCTCCTACCATAATAGAAAGAGGAAAAGTAATCAAATTTAGGGTTACCGTATTTAAGTAAGAAGACGCCAATACTATGGCATCATTTTCCAAAAGATTATCGCTTACCACACAGTGCGAAAGCGGTTCGGTATCCTGCACCCACCTGTAACTGTTAATTGTAGTAAAAGAAGGATCAAAAACAGTAAAACCTATTTCCGTACAGTCGGGTTTTCTTCCGGAAGCAACTAAATGAGGAAGAAACTGATTATTATTATATTTAGCAATAATTTTGTGGTATTCCCATTCTTGATCATCAGTTGTGGTATAAAAATTCGTAAATCTTAAGTTTGAATGATAAATAGAGGCAATAACCCCATGATTCCCTTTTTTGCCGCATACGTAATAATTTAATGCGAGAGTTTCTTCCCAAATAGAATAAAATATATCGGCTTCAGAGTATTCGTTATAGGTCATAGTAGTTAAACCACCGTCTATCTTTGCAAGAAAAGCGTGAGAATAGGTATTGGTTTTGCGCGAACCACACAACACATACATAGCATCTTCCGGAATATAATGAAAATCTCTTACCTCAATATCAAAATCTTCATTAAATCCGGGTATAGGAAAACAAATAGAAGGAGGAAGAGGAAGAATTGGAGGTTCCGTTGTTACAATCACAATCGTGTTTCTTCCGTTACCGCCTCCCACTATAGGCATATGCACGGATGCGGCTGATACAGGTTCACCGTTTTGGTTAAATGTAAGCGTGTAGTTTTTTAAATCATAGTAAGAAGGAGTAATACTCATATCAATTCCCCTAATTACATAGCCCGCTTGTGCGGTAAAGAAAATACTCATAATGAGCACTAAAAATAATGTTAATTTTTTCGTAATAAATAGTTTTTGGTTAATAATTTGATTAAAAATTTGAGTGCGAAAATATATTTATTGTAAGAAAACAATATTTTTGCAGAAAATTTTTTATGAAAGCAATATACTCTTTCTTAATCGCTACACTGTTTTTTATTTTTACTATTCCTTCTCTTAATGCGCAAACCACAGAAGGTAAAGAGTTTTGGTTAACTTTTGGACAAAATGCAAATTTGGCTTACACACAAGTTGATTTGCAAATTCGTATTGCAAGCGGAAACCATCCAACCACAGTAACCATCCATTTTACGGATTTGGGAACTTCGTTTTCTCAAAATATGAATGCAAATGAGGTATTTACTTACTCTCTTAATAATGATGAAAAGCAAGCTACATATAATTTTTATTTTGATATAATTACTTACAAAAGTATATATATCACAAGTAATGAGTCTATTGTAGTTTATGCGATCAATGCTTCTGGAAATTCACACGATGTCACCAATGTTTTGCCTGTAACAACACTGAATACGGAATATTATCATATTTCTTATGGAAGTCCAATTGGTTCTGCTCAAGATAATTATGCTGTTGTAGCTACCCAAAACAACACAAATTTGTATCATAACGAAGATTGGGTAGCCACACTTGATTCAGGTCAAGTGTATTATGGACTTGCAATAGAAAATGATATTACGGGCGCTCATATTAAATCTGATGCTCCGGTGGCTTTTTTTGTAGTTAATAATGGAACTATTGTGCATGGGAGCAATGTTTCTAATTTTTTTCAACAATTAGCTCCGGTAAATACCTGGGGAAAAACCTTTTTTGTGCCTGTTACAAACTATTCATCCAATTGGGTGCGTATTGTGGTGTCGCAAAACCATACCAACATTACTCAAACAGGCGGTGTTATACAAACCGGAACTCCGGGGGGGGGGCAACCCACACTTACCAATTTGCAAGCCGGAGATTTCGTTGAATTGGAAATATCGAATACCGGTTGCTATATTGAAGCGAACAAACCCATAGCGATCTGTTCTTTTCTAGGTTATTATAGTTCTCCGTCACAATGTTGGATACCTGCCATAGAGCAAGTCATTCCTAAAGTACAAATGGCTTCTTTCGCATCTTATATTACACAGCCGTACCAACCCTTACATTATGCCTTAGTATGCGCGTTTACAGATGCAAAAGATAATACAATGGTTTCTATAGGAGGAGGTACACCTGAAAATTTAAGCGGTGGTATTTGGATAGACAACGTTGATGCAAACATGTCGTTTTATAGTATGCCTTTAACCAACGACACAATGTCTTACGTTTTTACCAATCCCGCAGATCTTATCATTTATGGCACTGAAAGTAATAATTTTAGTAGAATATCTTACTACTATCTTGCCGGCTCCGGTATGCGCAATCTGTCTGCCGCTTTTACTGCCAATGGTATCCCCTCCACCGCACTTGCAGGTCATAGTTTTCAAGAATGTGATATAACGTTTGTTGCCACTATTGAAGGCATACACCCCAACCCGGGCAGTTTGAAATGGTATATCAATGATCCCGGAAAATTGAATCCATTATATATAGATCAAGAGAATTGGACTCAGACTTTCGCCAAAGGCACTCATACTATTATAATGAGTGTTCTATTTGAGGATGAACACACGGAAGATTTTGAAGGGATATTAAATATAGTGGGACGCTTTATTAAGATTAGGAATGTGCGGTATTGACAACTCTCAAACGAACTCTTACAAGCATTGTACCTTGACCGGACAAATTCGATAATAGGAGAGTATCGTGGGAAACCGTTGAAACGTAACAATTTTCAATTCTCAATTCACTTCTGGCAATTTCTAATCATAAAAAAGCAAATTACTGCATAAATAATATTGGGAATCCATGCGCCTAATGCGGGCGGTAAATTGCCGAAGGTAGAGAATACGGTGGATACTTGCTGCAAAAAAACGAAGATGAAAACCAAGGCAATGCCGAAGAAGAGATTCACGCCTACGCCTCGTCGGTTTTTTCGGAAGGCAATGCTCACCCCCAGCAAGGTCATAATAAAAACGCCCAACGAATTGGCAATTCTTTTGTTTGCCTGAATGATGTAATATTTTGCCATTCCGCCGCCTTTCAGTTTGTCGCCGCGTATATATTTCATCAATTCGCCAAAAGTCATTATTTCACAAGCCTTCTCATCTTGCGCCAAATCTAACGGAATAATATTGAAAACGGTATCCATTGACGTTCCTGTAAAAATCTTTTCGCCGGTAGGAGAGGTAACTCTTTTTGTATAATTGTTTAACCTCCATATTTTTAACGAATCTTCATATTTAATTTCCTGCGCCGCGATTCTGTAGGTTACAAAAGCATTTCCCAATTCATCGTAAGAAAAAAGATACCCTTTTTGGTCTTTTATATTCCACCTGTCCACATAAATATAACTGTTTGCCGAGTTGCGAATGTGCAAATTGGTATTTGTTTTGGAATACCGCTGCATAAACTGACTGTTAAATGTTTGAAATCGCAAGGTAGATCGGGGAACCGTTACATTTGCCATTACAATAGAAAGCGTTGCAATGCACAGCGCACCTGCAATATAGGGCACCATTAAACGATAAAAATTTACTCCGCCGCTTAAAATGGCTACAATTTCATTGTTGGAAGACAGTTTGGAAGTAAACCATATCGTGCTTATAAAAGTAAAAAGAGGAATAAAAAGATTGAAAAAATTGGGAATAAAATTTAGATAATATTTAAAAATAACATCATACCATGGGATATGAAAATCCATAAATCGAGATACATTTTCAGAAAAATCGAACACCACCACAATTACCATAACGAGCAAAAGCGAATAAAAAAACGAGGTTAGAAATTTCGTAAATATATAACGGTCAATTATTTGCACAATATTATTTTAAAAATTTGGCAAAAATAGGAATTTCTGCTATTTTCGCACGTTAATTTCATAAAAATGGAAGAAAAAAACAAATCTTCAAAGCATAGCGAGCGCAACTCAAAATCTATAAAAGTTGCCGTTTTTTGCATCGCTGCACTTCTCGTTTTTTATTTTGGGGCAAATTTTCTGAAAGGCGTGGACACCTTCAGCAAGAAAGAGTATTATTATTCTGTGTATGAGAACAGTGGTGGGCTTTACAAGGGTGCGATCGTGTATTTGCAGGGCTACCCCATTGGCAAAGTAACCAAAGTGAAACTCATTAACCATCACCCCGTGCAAATTTTAGCGGAATATCTTTTGAACGACAATATTAAGTTGCCGAAAGATTCTCGTTTTGATGTTACCTCGCGAGATTTGCTGGGGGGTATTATTGTGCGCTTAGAAATTGGTACAGCCACAGAATACGCCAAGCCGGGCGATACGCTCGTGTGCGGACTCATTCCACAACTTACCGACGGCATTGAAGCAATGAAAGACCAAATCATCAACATATTAGCCTCAGTAGATACGATTGCTGTTTCGCTGAAAGATGTGCTGGCAAATCAGGAAGGCGCCGACAAATTGGCACAAACCCTAAGCAACATTGAATCTATGACGGCGCACTTAGACCAAATAATTGCAGATAATAAAAACAATTTCGGCAAAATTGTAACCGAAATTTCCACGTTTTCTAAAACGCTCACGGATATTTCTCCCGAATTAAAAAATGTGGTTGCCAATTTTGACCAGATTGCAGATACGCTTGCCAAAGCCAATGTAGCAGCGGTAATTGTGAACACTAACAACACCATTCTTCAAGTGGAAGAATTGGTAAGAAAAGTAAACTCCGGCAACGGCGACGTGGCTAAATTGCTGAACGAAGACGAAATATACACCAAACTCGGACAAACCTTGCAAAGCTTGGACGAACTTGTGGTGGACATTAGAACCAACCCGAAAAAATATATTAACGTTACTGTTTTCGGAAAAAAAGAAAAAAAATGAGATGATTAGATGATAAGACGATTAGATGATTAGATGATGATTGAACTTTGAACCTTAAATTTTGAACTTTAAATCTTAAATCTTTAAATAAAATATTTTACTATGGGAAGAGCATTTGAATTTAGAAAAGAACGCAAATTTAAACGTTGGGGCAACATGGCGAAAGTGTTTACCCGATTAGGTCGTGAAATTACTATGGCTGCCAAAACGGGCGGACCCGACCCCAACTCAAACGCAAAGTTAAGGCTGCTTATTCAAAATGCGCGTGCCGAAAATATGCCGAAAGACAACGTCGAGCGCGCCATCAAAAGAGCCTTTGAAAAAGATACTTCCGAATATAAGGAAGTTATTTTTGAAGGTTACGCACCGCACGGCGTGGCGGTGGTGATTGAAGCGGCTACCGACAACAACCAACGAACGGTTGCCAATATTCGTAGCTACTTCAACAAATTTAACGGCACACTGGGCACACAGGGTATGCTCGATTTTATCTTCGACAGAAAATGCCGCTTTACCGTTGCCAAAAAAGAAGGCATTGATTTGGAAGAATTGGAATTGGAACTCATTGACTACGACGCCGATGAGATTTTTGAAGAAGACGATACTATCTTAATTTACGCCAACTTCCAAAGTTTTGGACCACTGCAAAAACATTTGGAAGAAAACGGTTTTGAAATCAAGGAGTTTAAGTTTGAAAGAATTCCAAACGATATGAAAGAACTCCCCGACGACCAAAAAACAGAAGTGGAAAAACTGTTAGATAGAATTGAAGAAGATGATGATGTAACGGCGGTGTTTCATAATATGATGTAAAAATTATTTACTTTCACAAGTATGCCGCTTTCCATCTTAGCAAATCGCAGAACGTTCTGCGCGAAACCTTGTAAGTGCCATGTTTATTTCAACACCTTTTCTATCACCTTTTGTACTTTTTCCTTCAATTCTTGCACATTTTCTTCAGGATTAGGAAAAACCGGAGGCAAAAACTCTAAAAATATCTTTGTAAAAGGTCGGGGAATCCTTTTGATGCGAAAAGTGGCGCGCTCGGAGCCGGAAATAGCAATGGGCACGATGGGGATGTTCAGTTCCTGACTGATTATGGCAAACATATCCTTAAAATCTTTCATCTGCTTGTCTTTAGAACGTGTGCCTTCCGGAAAGATAATCAGGTTTTTACCCTGTTTCAACACATCGCTCATTTGCACAATAGATTCGCGGAGGTTGGTGTTGATGTTCATCAAAATAATGTTGTTTCTGGGCGCTAAATAACGGGCAAAACCAAAGTTAAAGTGCTTGTCTTTGGCGAACATATAAGTGTCTTTCACTCTTTTCCAGGGGAGGCGCGCCGTAACAAAAGCGCCGTCTAACCCACTGCGGTGGTTTGCCACAAAAATAACCGGCTGATTAGGAATGTGTTCTTTTCCTTTTCCTCTAAAATGAAAATAGGTATGCGCAATCAATTTTATGAAAGTCATGGTAATCCAATTCGTAAACCCATAGCGCGGCAGTTTCAGCGCCGGTTTTTCCGTTTGCAAAATCTCTTTCCACGACACGCTATTCTCGTTGTATTCAGTAGATTGTTTTTCAATAAATTGTGAAAGTTTTTCCAAACTAAACAGATCATCCAATTCCTGCGCTTTTATTTGCACCGCAAAAGCATTCTCAATAAAAGCAAGTAACGAAAGTTTGGTAAGCGAATCCATTGCCAAATCTATTTCAAAATGGTCGTCAGAATGCGCTTTCACATTCAATTCTTTATCAATAAATTGCTTTAATATTTTAAAAGTAGAAGAAAACTGCTCAATATTTTCATCGGGCTTTTTCTCTTTTTTCTGAATAAATTCTTCTAACTTAAACCGCTGCACTTTTCCTAATCTGTTTTTAGGCAACTCTTCCGATACGATGTGAAACTGCTGAATACGTTTGTAATTCATAGCATTTTTGTTGTATTCTGAAATTTCATCTTTCAGCAATTCATCCATATCGCCATCGGAATGCAAACGCACGGCGCTCATATCGGGGTAGATAAGCAGATGCAGTTGGTCGTTGTGCAAAAAAACTGCAATCTCTTTCATAAAAATTGAATTTTTCATCAATTCATACTCAACTTCAACCGGATTGATATTTTTTCCGTTTGAAGTAACAATAATCTCTTTAATTCTGCCGGTAACTTTCAGTCCTTTAACCTCATCAAGCACTCCGGTATCGCCGGTGTGCAGCCAGCCGTCTCTAATAATAGCGGCAGTTTCTTCGGGGCGTTTGTAATAGCCCAGCATCACGTTGTCGCCTCTGACAATTACTTCGTTGTTTTCGCCGATTTTAATTTCGCAGCCGGGCAATGCGGGACCGATGTAGCCGAAACGCCATTCGCCAATTCGGGTAAAAGCAATCATCGGGGCGCACTCGGTCATCCCGTAGCCTTCCAACATATAGAATCCTAATGTTTTGTAGATTTTGGCAACCTCCACGGGAATGGGCGCACCGCCACTGTGCAGATATTGAATATGCCCGCCAAACTTTTTGTGCACCGATTTGAAAACAACCTTTGAAAATGCCCGCCATTTGAGCACTGCCGCCAATTTATACAACGTTTTGGCAGCAAAACTTGTGTTAATTTTAGCCATAATATTTTTGGCTAACATCTCGTACAATTTAGGCACGCCGTTTATTATGGTAATTTTTCCTTCGTTTAGTGTTTGCAGCATCGCTTCCGGTTTCATCCCGTCTGAAATCCAACTTGTTGCGCCTGCATACATAGGCACCAAGGTGGAAGCGGCGAAAGGAAAAATATGGTGCATCGGCAACAAAACCAATACATTACTGGAAGATTGGAACACCGGCATATAATTAGTAACCGCATCTATGTTGTACCATAAATTTTTGAAAGAGAGCATCACCCCTTTGGGCAGTCCTGTCGTGCCGGAAGTGTAAATAATGGCAGCCACAGCATCGTCTGTTCGCATCGGCATTTCAACCACCGGCATTTCGTCAATATCCGAAATATCAATATCAGACGGAGCAAAAATGGCATATTCATAATCTTGAATTTCATCAGCAATTTTAGTAATAGTTTCTTTATAATGTTCAGAAACAAAGATAATTTCGGGTTTGCACTCTTCCATAATATACAAAATCTCTTTGGCATTTGCTTGAACATCCACGGGCAGCACGCAGGCGTTGCCCTTAAAAGCGCCGTAGGTAACGAAGAAGTATTCGGGACCGTTGTCGGCGAAAATCATTACCTTTTTTTGATTTGAGGTTTGAGGTTTGAGGTTTGAGGTTTGAGATTCGAGATTCTCCCCCGCTGGCGGGGGCAGGGGGTGGTTTTGAGATTTGAGATTTTTTGATAATAAAAATGTTCTACAATATTTTTCAGCGTATTGTAATAGTTGTGTATAAGAATATTTTACGCCTCGAAAAACGATAGCGGTTTTGGGGAGATTTTTTACCATAGTATGTTTTGCTAATGTGCGGCAAAGGTAATTTTTTTAGTTAAACAATTCTGCTATATTTGCCGAAATTTTTTTAGCATGGAAAATAAAATTCAATTATTTGAGAAACAGCAAGTCCGTTCTATTTGGGACGAAGAACAAGAAAAATGGTGGTTTTCTGTTGTTGATATCTGCGCTGTATTAACTAATAATGATTATCAAACTGCAAGAAAATACTGGAAAGTATTAAAAGGCAGAATAGCAACAGAAGGGAATGAACTGGTAACAATTTGTTACCAGTTGAAAATGTTTGCTCCGGACGGAAAGATGCGTTCAACTGACGTTGCTGATACAGAGCAAATTTTGCGATTGATTCAATCAATTCCAAGTAAAAAAGCCGAGCCATTTAAAATGTGGTTGGCACAGGTTGGCAGAGAAAGAATAGATGAAACGATGGATCCTGAAATTTCTATAGATCGCGCTATTTTGAATTACAGGCGATTGGGTTACTCTGAAAATTGGATAAATCAAAGAATAAAATCAATAGAAGTTCGTAAAGCATTGACAGATGAATGGGATAAATCTGGTGTAAAACAAGGTGAAGAGTATGCCTTTCTAACAGATTTGATAACTAAAACTTGGAGCGGAATGACAACCAAGCAGTATAAACAGCATAAAAATTTGAAAAAGGAAAATTTGCGAGATAATATGTCTAATTTGGAATTGATTATTAATATGTTGGCAGAAGCTACTACAACGGAACTGTCGGCAAAAAATAATCCGCAAAATTTACAGGAAAGCGCTGTAATTGCACATAAAGGAGGTAGCGTTGCAAAAAATGCCCGTGTGGAAATTGAACAACAAGGAGGAAATGTAATCAGTTCACAAAACGCAAAACAACTCGGAAAATGTAAAGAGTCAAGAATGTTTTTGGAAAACAGAAATTCCAATGAGATAAAATAATTTTACATTTTACTGTATTGTACCATAAAATCTGCTACCACCAACGCCGCCATCGCCTCTACCACCGGCAACACTCTGGGCGACACGCATCTGTCGTTGCGGTTATTTCCAATACAGGTAATCGGATTTCCTTCAAAATCAATAGTATGTTGTTCAATTTGTAATGTAGGAATCGGTTTGAAAGCCACCGAAAAATAGACCTCCTGTCCGTTGGTGATACCGGCTTGCACGCCGCCGTCGTTGTTGCTTTGAAAAGAGAAATCGGGGTTTTGAATGTCGTTGTATTCAGTGCCTTGCATTTGTGCGGCGGTAAAACCTTTGCCAATCTCAAAACCTTTGCAGGCGTTAATGGAAAGCATGGCGTAAGCCAATCGGGCATCAAATTTGTCGTAAACAGGTTCGCCCAATCCGGCGGGTAAATTTTTAATTACGCAATGTATCAGTGCGCCGATGGTGTCGCCGGAAGGAACTGTCTCAAAAGATGTTTTTAACCACAAAGGACACAAAGGACACACAAAGGGACACAAAGAAAATTTGTTTTTGAATAAAACTTTGTGTTCCTTTGTGAAAATTCTTTGTGAACTTTGTGGTAAAAGATTTTGACTTTTTGCACAGCTCTTACAATTTTTTGTATCATATTCCCAAGCATTAATTTCAATTCCGAATTTTTTCAGAAACAATTTGGCGATGGCTCCGCCCACCACCCTGCACACGGTTTGCCGTGCGGAGGCTCTGCCCGTGCCCGAATTATCGGTTATCCCGTATTTCATCTTGTAGGTGTAAGAGGCGTGCGAAGGCTTTATTACGTGCAACATCCCCAAGTCGGGCTGAATATCTTCGTTAGGAATACGAAATTGAATGGGTGTGCCGGTGGTTTTGCCGTTTTCAATACCGGACAAAAACTCAACCTTGTCCGGTTCGCGGCGTTGGGTAGAGTTGGAGTGCGAGGAAGGGGCACGGCGAGCTAATTCACTCTGAATAAACGCTAAATCTATCTCAACACCTGCCGGACAGCCGGTAATGGATCCGCCTATAAAAGCATCGTGCGTGCCGCCGTAATCGCTGAGAATAAAGTGGGTACCAAAACTGTTCATAAAAAAATCAATATCACTTCAATAATATTTCCAAATTTTCATACCCTTCTTTATCAATTTTTTTGAGCAACGCTATACCTTGAATATGATCTTCTGCAACGTATAAAATTTTTCTCTGAGAATTTATTAAAAACAGAGTAGGAAATGCGTTAACATCATAAAAATCACTATACGAAATGGGGTCTGTTTTAGAATCTTTATTATAAAACTCCTTCAATGCAAGGAATGGGTTTTCTATTTTTGGTTCCATCTCAAGAATGATTTTCCACGGTATTTGATATTTATTCAGATAGGTAATAAATTGAGCGCTGTCTCTCTCATTGTTCACACTAATAATATGGGTTTCCGGATGCCATTTATTAAATAATAATAAACTGTCTAATAAAATCTTACAAGGTTTGCACCACGAGCCGGTAAAGAAAAGTAATGTATATCCATACAAAGAATCCAATTCCGGCATTTGTGCTAAATAATTGCCTCTGTTTGTACCGATACTGTCATCTTCCAATCTACTCAAAATTAAAGTTTTATTGATAACATCACAATCTTCAAATTGATACTTGCGATTTCTAATCTGAATAGGTTTTTTGGAGTAAAAGTCAAAGTGTTTAGGATTGTTCATACCTTCTTTATGAAAGTAGGTGCCGGCAATCATTAGTTTATTATAAAACAGGTCGAAATTTTGAGTTTTTAAATTAACAAAAACCGTATCAACATTATTCATAAAATATCCTTGATAGAAAAAATTAGGAGAAATATAAACTTGCAGCGAATCATTATCTCCTATTTTATCAACAGAATCAATATCGTTCATCAGTATTTTAACCGGAATTGTTTTTGTGATTGCATATTGAAATGAATCTACAGGTAATTGTAAATCTGCATAAACAAATGCAGACTCTGCATCTTCTTTATTTTCATTAAAATCAAATTGATATACTTGTTCGTTAATAAAAGAATTGTCAAAATTTGTATCCAAAACAAGATTTTTTATCCCATTTTGCATATAAATTAGCGCATATAATTTTGTAGTTTTTAGATTGAATGCGATCAACTGCAATGTGTCTATACCCTGTTTTGCAAGTGCTAGTTTACCTTTTCCTGTTTTTGCTTCTTGTTTATGCATATTGTACTGTGGAAAGAGGTCGAGACATCCCACTGTAAAATTATCAATACCTTCCGGGATTTCAAATTTAGACAGGTTTTTAACTTCATAAAGTTTGTTATGAATAAAACGAATATCCATATCTAAGCCATAGTGTGATTGAAGAGAAATATGAATAGTTTCTGTTTGGGCATATCCTTTGGTAATGATGCAAATGAGAATTACAAGCGAAACGATGGTTATTTTTTTCATAAAAAGTATTTGTTATTATTTTGAAACGAGAGTGTATTAATTTCATACAATAAATCAAAGTAACGGTATAAAATGTATGCCTTTATACCGTTACTATAGAGTGGTTTTACCATTTTTTATTCCATAAAATGAGAATCAAGAATATTGTGAGTGAAATAGATGGCATTATAGCTAATAGAGAAAGAAAATTAGATGCTTGCATAAAAGTAAAATCTTCTATAAAAATTTGCTCCAATGTATTTAAAATCATAAAACTAAGCCCACAACATATCCATCCAATAGCAAATGCCCAATAAATTTTCTTGTCAATATTTTTTTTGCGCAAAATTAAAAATAAAATTACGCCAATAAGAATGGGTGTAAAATATGCAATTAATTTCATTAACAACCGTTTTCTTTGCTACAAGCTGCGTAAGCCATATATGACATAGTTACCGAACAAACATAAGCTGTAGCTACCACTGCTGCGCACCCTCCGGCAAACGGGCCTAATAGTGCGCAACCTATCATATCAATTCCGGCTACTATTGCTGCGTTTCTAACTTCTGATCTAAAAGTTGACCAACATCTACTACAAGGGTCTGCTCTATCAGGATCCTCATTATCAATAATTTCACAGAGTGCACGTATTACTTCTTTTTGTTTATCAGCATTTAACATCAAAAACGATGGATATTCTTTTTCTATGAATTTGTTAAATTTTAAAGTTCCATCAGCAAGAGTTGTAGCAATTTCTTCAGCAATCCAAGGACGATATCCTATCAACCTACATAATTCGTTATAATAATAGTTATATAATTCCATATCGCCATTGTCTAACGCCAAAACCATCAAAGATATTAGTTCTTCCATACGAGCCATATCCTCTTCAGTATAAATTTTTCCACGAAAAACTTCAGTCAATTCTTCTGCTATTGAAAATGTTTCATCTAAATATTGTCTTAGTTCAGGTGATGATGCGAAATTTAATATATCTACATTTGTTTCCGAACTTAGCCGGTCGTAATATCCTTGAGTTTTATAAATAGGAGGATTATCTACAATTTGATTTTCTTTTTTGCAGCCAACAAAAACTAATGCTGCAGTTATTATTGATAATAAAATTATTTTTTTCATAAATAAATGTTTGATTATAATTCAAATAGGTATTTTACTTTAACGCAATCCACATTTCATACCGCTACAAAATATTTATTCGGTGAGCATTACAACGCCAATTCATTTTTATTATTTTTGCCATTGTAATTTTTTTTGTGCTATCGTTTCATACACAACGATATATGCCTTAGGTGCTTGGCTGCAGGGATGGGTAAATTAAACGTTTCAAACTCAACAATACCTTTCCCTGCAAACGCACCTTTCTGTTTTCGCCTTCTGCCAACAGGCGCACGCAATGGCAGAGGCCTATTAATAAAAGTTGTTTTTGCCTAAATACCAAATATCATAATGGTTGAGCGAACAAACAGGTAAAAAAACGGCTGAACAAGCAGATGAAACTAATAAATTTGTTATAAAGCCAAACGGTATTATGTTTAAAATTTTTAATACTAATATCGTTAATGTTAAAACCACAAATAGTATCCCAACTACAAAGAAAAATTTTTCCTCATTTTCAATCATATCGTTTTCAATTAGAAAATTATGTTTTGTTAAAGAAAATGTTTTCTATTGTTCTAAAGAAATGTCCCCTAAAGCGTGGTCAATACTCTATGATTGAGCGGTACGACCAAGAACCTGAACACAAAAAAGTAAAGCCCACGCAAGTGAGGCGTTTGTACGAAATTGTGTGTTGTGTTCTAAAAAATGGTCGTTTTTCTCAATCCACAACAATAGCTAAACGCTATAATTTAACGGAGCAAAAATAAGATTTTTTTATTGATTTTTTTAAATGCCTCAAATTATGTTTCCAATATTTTATTTTTGCCAAAATTTTCTTAAAGAATAAATATATTCATAAATACTAAATAGAAAAAAGAATACAATTTTTAAAATGAAATCAAACGAAGAGTTAAAAAAGTATTTAGAAAAAAAACTGATGAAAGAAAATGCTTTCTGGTCTTTTGAAAATTCATCGTGTAAGAACCTTTCGGATTGGAATTTAGTAAAATATGCAATGCTCCGTTTGGATTTGGATGATATTAAATATTTGTTTCAACTTTATCCGAAAAAAATGATAAAAGAAGTTTGGTTACAGGAATTAGTAACACAAGGCGATTATTTGTTGGCGATGAATGTATGTTTTGCACTGTTGTTTTTTAATGCAAAAAGACCACGCCAATATGTTAGAAGTATGGAAACAAGAATGTTAAAAAAGAAAATAAGAATATGAAAGAAGCATTAGTGGAAAAAACATTGCAAGTGATTGAATCAATTTCAAAAATGGAATTTGTGAAATCGTTTTTTCTTGTGGGTGGAACGGCTTTAGCCTTACAAATAAAGCATCGTTTGAGTGAAGATTTGGATTTTATGTGTTGGAAAAAATCAAAAAATGAAAAACAAAATATTAATATTGAAAAAATTAAAAATGAACTTGCTCAAAATTTTACTATTGAAAAAGTTGATATTTTGGAAAATAACCATTTTGAAATCTATATTAATGATAGGGTTAAGTTGTCGTTTTATGCGCCGGATAAAAGAAAGCCGAATATTATTCCTGTACATTATCTAAACCATTTGATTTTGGCAGATGAAGCGAGCATTGCATCCTTGAAAATGGAGTTACTTTTACGGCGAAACGAGTTTCGCGATTACTATGATTTGTATTGTATTTTGAAAAATAAAGATATTGAAGCAATTAAACAAATAATAAACAATGCTTTAAAATATTCCGAACATCATTTAAAAACAAAAAATCTGATTGGAATGCTCACTAATGCTGAAAGATTTAAGTACAATATTGCTTTTGAACAATTATCTCCACAATATTCTGTTACTTCAAAAGAGATAGAACAATTTATGGCTGGTATGCTGAAAAAAATATACTAATACGGGATTATACTCATCCTTATCTCGTAACCCGCTCCAATTTCTTCTGCTTATTTGCTTTTGATAATTGCGACAAATCGTTAATATTCAAAGAGAAATTGAAAAAATTGGGGGTGGCGCCAACTGCGTAATGCAAACGCGAAAATCCGAATTGAATAGATTTTATATCAATGAGAAAACCATAGCCGAAACCCGCCATCGTTTTTTTCTGCGGAATGCGCATCTCGCGGTTTTGGTTGTGGTTATAACTCACAAAAAGCGTAAGAGATTTACCGATAAGAACATCCAATCCAAAATTAATATGCCGGAAAAAATTATTAACCCCCTGATTAAATTTTGAAGGGTATTTATACTCACCCGACATCGCATCTACCTCTAACAAAGGGTCGTTCGGTCCCACATAGCCCATTTTCCATTTATACAACGAATGTAAAGAAATGTGGTAACGTATGGGAATGAATTTTAATCGTTGAGAATAAGCAAATTGTATATCAAACGGTGCCCAATTTCGTTTTCCTTCCACAAAAGGTTTAAGTTCACCGCCTATATTTTTCACCAAAAACGCCAAGTTTATATTATTTTTTTCGTTGTAATAACTTCCGGCAACATCCACTGCCAAGCCAAACGAGGAGTACATTTCGTAGCTGCTGTACATCAGTTTCAGGTTTGCACCGATAGAGAAAGCGCTGTCTAACTGCCGCCCCCAGCCCAGTGTAAGCCCCACATCGTTGCACGAGAAAGTGCCTTGTTCGTAGCCGGCTTCATCGGTTCTAATAAATTCTCCGTAACCGGCGTAGCGCATTTCCATCGCGAAACTGCCCACTTTTTCAAAGGTTTGTGCGTACATAGCCGAGCCGTAGCCGGTGTGGGCAAAATAATCGGCAGCGCCCACCAGCAGCGTAGTACTGAATTTGGGCGAAATAGAAGAGGGATTGTACATTATGAGCGATGCGTCGTTGTCGCGCACGGCAATTAAAGAGCCGCCCAAGCCCGCCAACCGCGCCGAAAACTTATAATCCATAAAGTTATAAACGTAGTCTCCGCCCGTTTGCGCAAGCGAAATTTGCATTAAAAAAACAAGAAGAGAAAAGAAATAGAGTTTTTTATGCACCGCTATTAAAATATTTTTCTACAATTTAAGAAACGATTGTTGTGTTTTTTTATTTTTGCGCACTGAATAATTATCTTGTATGGAATACTTTTTAGATATGCCCCCTTCTTATGCAAACGCGGAAACCGCTAAATATGTGCTACTAAGCGTGCCTTACGATGGCACAAGCACCTATATGAAAGGCGCTGAAAAAGGTCCGCAGGCTATTATTGACGCTTCAGATTCTATTGAATTGTATGATATCCAAACAGAAATGGAAGCCTATAAATCCGGCATTTATACAGACAAACACACGTATTCGTTTATTACTCCGGAAAAAATGGTTGCGGAGGTTAAGGCAAGAGTAAATCATTTTTTGCAACAAAACAAGAAGGTCGGTTTGTTGGGCGGCGAGCATTCCATTTCTATTGGCGCCATTGCAGCCTTTGCCGAAAAATACTCAAATCTGTCTGTGCTTCAAATTGATGCACACGCCGATTTGCGAGACAGTTACAATGGCTCAATTTACAATCACGCTTGTGTGATGCGCCGCGCACAGGAAGTTGCCCACGTGGTGCAAGTGGGCATTAGAAACGTTTGCATAGAAGAAAAACCTAACATTGTTCCCGAAAACATTTTCTATGCGCACGAAATTTGTGGAAAAACCGAATGGATGCAGAAAGCGATTGATAGACTTTCGGAAAACGTGTATCTCACCATAGATTTGGACGGTTTGGACCCCAGCATCGTTCCGGCAACGGGCACCCCGCTTCCCGGCGGATTGTTGTGGTACGAAACGCTCGCTTTTTTGGAACTGCTTTTCAAATCGAAAAAAGTTGTGGGTTTCGATGTGGTGGAACTTTGTCCGCAAAAAGATAACAAAACCTCTGATGTGCTGGCAGCAGTGCTGGTGTATAAGGTGGTTTCGTGGATGGAACTGTGTGATTAGATGATGTGAGGATTAGATGATTAGATGATGTAAAGTTGTAACGAGTGTAACGTGTAACGATTAAACTTTGAACCTTAAATTTTAAATTATTAAATCTTAAATTAATGAATATTAAAATCGCCCTCATCGGCTTAGGCTACGTAGGTTTGCCGCTTGCCCGACTTTTTTCAACAAAATACCCCACTGTGGGCTTTGACCTCAATCCCGAGCGTATTAAAGTGTTAATGAGTGGACACGATGATACGCTGGAGGTAGATGACCATTTGTTGCAACAGGCATTAAAAAACGGTTTGCATTGCACTTGCAATATGGATGATTTGCGAGATTGCAACGTGTTTGTGGTGGCTGTGCCTACACCCGTGGACAAGAACAACCGCCCCGATTTGACGCCGT
>Ga0082212_10003838_pt1 | contig 21110 bp, 10 predicted proteins | sample TergutNt197P3_FD_71548 | JGI IMG/M metagenome (GOLD analysis project Ga0082212, IMG submission 71548) | Neocapritermes taracua P3 segment gut microbial communities from Petit-Saut dam, French Guiana - Nt197 P3 | ecosystem: Host-associated > Arthropoda: Insects > Digestive system > Gut ... | reverse complement strand
ATGACATTTTTTATTATAAAATTACTCAATTTCATCAGGATTTTGCATGACTAAATGCTTATCAGTTGTATTTAGTCATAACAAAGTCGAAATTAACTTTTCAGCTAACCCCATATTTTTCCAGCTTTCGATTTTCCTCCTCTTTCTTTTGTTTTTTGTTTCCAAACAAAGGTACTGTCACCGAAAAAACGGTAACAGTACCTTTGGTGCAAGAATCGTCAATAAAAAACAAGAATTTAATCGGCTCATTCTTTTTATTCAATCGTTTTCGTGGAGCGGAAACATACAGCAATTCAGCATTCAGCAGCCATAATTCAGCAACCGCTCAACAAGCGCTTTAGGTCTTTCCTTCAGGGCTTTTGCTTATTATTTAATAAACTCCGCGAAACGGTGGAGCATAGTGGCGAATTCGGCACGTGTAGCAAAAGCGGCAGGATCAAGAATATTGCCGGGGCGGCCTTCCATTATGCCGTTTTTAACACAGAAAGAAACACCTTCTTTGGCCCAGTCGCCGACTTTGGCTGCATCAACAAAGCCAAGAGCAGTATCTACTTCGCTGCCTGCGCCTTTGCCGATGAATTTGGCATAGCGTAACAATACGGTAGCCATTTCCTGGCGGGAAACAGTTTGCTCCGGTTTGAAGGTACCATCGCCATAGCCTTTGACTATTTCCTTAGCTTCACCCCAAGCCACTGCATCGGTATAATACATACCCTCTTTGACATCGTCAAAACCGGCAGGCTTGTCAATTGCTTTTTCACCGTCCATCCGATAAAGGATAGTCACCAACATACCTCTGGTCAATCTCACATTCGGAGAAAAGAGAGTGGAGCTGGTTCCATTCATCAAACCTAAAGAATTGACATACTGAACATGCTCATAAAACCAATCGCCGGATTTCACATCGGTGAAGGGATTTTGCCAGGTTTTTGTTTCGGATCCTGCTTCTGCCCATTTGGCATAAAGGGTAAAGCTGCCTCCCACAGCCATGTCGAAATTATATTCTTTGCTCAGTTCCTTGTCCGTAAACCAGCCGGCAAATATGTAACCGCTTTTAACGGGGTCAACAGGCTTAACTGCTTTACCACCGGCTGCTACAATTTGTTTAGTTACATCACTGCCACCATTGCTTTCAAAAGTGACAGTATAGTTTTGAGAACTGCCGGAGCCACCGCCGGGGTTGCCGGTAGAACCAGTGCTATATGGCTGATAAATGGTACCGGAATAGGTTCCCAATACATCGTCTTCCCCTTTAAAGGCATATGACAAAGTTCCACTACTGCCAGAAGCCGGTACTTGCCAGGTCATTTTACCGGCCCCAAAAGAACCGTTGCCAACAATATCAGAACTTTTGATTTCTATTACCTTACCGTCTATTTTCACTGGGACATCAACCGTGATGGGACTTCCTGTGAATGTTATGGGATTTAGGGTTATGGATAAATCTGACAGACCTCCGGAATACAGTATATCTCGGACAGTTTTTATGCTGCCGGTATCACCATAAACCCCGGTACCATCAAAATTGAGATCTATCCAATTAGATTTGCTGCCAATTTTTTCTACAAAACCAGCCAAATCACCGCTGATCAAGCAGTTACTCAAGTTAATTTGATACAAGTTATGTAAATCCGGCAGATCTTTGAGGTCTCCTGTAATTTTTGCTTTGGAGAGATTTAGGCTAAACAACGCATTAGGTGAGGGTAAATCCTTAAGGGTTCCAACTATTTCTGTTTCAGAAAGCTCTAACCAACGCAGACCGATCCAGAAGGACAAATCACTAAGGTCTCCGGTAACTGCTGTTCTACTCAAACCAAGCCCTGCTAAACCGTTGCCGTAAATCCTCTCCCGAACAGTACTTGGATGCTTTAAACTTAAGTCACTTAAAGCACCTGTTATTAATGTCCCTGATAAATCCAGGATATAAAGATTATCATAACTAAGCAGTCCATTCAAATCAGATAGTTTGCCGCTGACTTTGCTATTGGCCAGTTTCAGTTCTTCCAGAAGAGATAGTTTAGTCAAAGCGTTTAGGTTTCCACTGACTTGAGTGCCGGAAAGATCAAGCTTATGCAAATTAGTTAAATCCGACAAAGCACTCAAATTACCGCTGATATTTGTGCCGGCGAGATAAGCGTTCAACAAGGTTTCAAACCTCGCCAAACTGCTTAAGTTGCCGCTTACTTTTGTATTACTCAGATCAAACCAAAAGAGTTGTGAAAAATCCGGCAGGCTGCTAACATCACCTTTAACCTGGGCATTGATAATGTAAAGAGAATTTAGCCCGGTCATTTTTGCTAAATCACTTAAATTACCGGTTATTGAACCACTATCAATGTATAAGTTGCTTAAATCAGTAAGCTCGGACAAACTGTTTAAATTACCCCTTAAGTCTTGGCTGTCTAAGTATAAATTTTGCAAACCGGTCAACCCTGCAAAAACACTGATATCTCCTGTAATTCCCATCCCAGACAAATTGAGCCTAGTCAGATTAGGGAGAATGGGAAAACTGGATATATCAACTTCAGTAAAATCTATAAACCATTTGCCTCCATCATAATAATAGTTATAATTGTTTAAATAAAATTCTTCCAGCCCTGTTAGAAGCTCTAATCCCTTCCAGGAAACAAAATCACCGCTTTTCGGGAATACAGGTACCCATAGATAGTCAATACCGGTTAATTCTTTTTCACTTGGTATATAATATGTATTGACCCTTAAGTAATTAGCCACCGCAGAAGCCAGCTGAGGTGAGGGAAACAATTCTGCAATAGTCTTACCATCGGCTCCACCACCACCGGTGCCGCCACCACTGCTACTAACAGCTATCCACCTGGCATAGAGGGTAAAGTTTTTATTGACCACTGTGTCAAAGTCATACTCTATGCTAAGCACTTCATCAGTAAACCAACCAGAAAAACTATAACCTGCCCGGACCGGATTATCCGGCCTGGTAACTGTAGCCCCTGCTGCTACAAGTTGACTGGACACCCAGTCGCCACCGTTGCTATTAAAAGAAATGACATAGGTGGTAGCTCCGCCTACTCCGGGGTCACTGCCTGCGGCATGGACTAAAACTGTAGCCGTCACTCCTAAAACCACAAACAGGGCCAGCAAAAAGATAATTCCACGCTTTGCTTGATTTTTCATGTGCTTTTTTCCTCCTAATATTCGGAATAATATATTTGTTATTTGATAAATTCGGCAAACCGATGCAACATAGCAGCAAATTCGGCGCGGACAGCTAAAATGCAGGTAATAGGTAATAAGTAACAAGTAATAGGTATGGGTAAAGCTGCTTGCTTAAAGGATGGTTGAAAGCCACTTTATCTTAGACTACTTTACCAGTTCCGAAAAACGGTGGATCATGGTGGCGAATTCAGCGCGAGTTGCAAAAGCGGCAGGGTCAAAGGTTTTATCCGGCCTGCCTTCGACGATTCCATTGTTTGCACAGAAAGCAACACCTTCCAAAGCCCAATCACCAACTTTAGCTGAATCAGCAAAGCCAAGAGCAGTATCTGCTTCGCTGCCTGCGCCTTTGCCGATAAATTTGGCATAGCGTAACAATACGGTAGCCATTTCCTGGCGGGAAACAGTTTGCTCCGGTTTGAAGATACCGTCGCCATAGCCATTAACAATGCCATTTGCTTCTCCCCAAGCCACCGCAAAAGTATAATACATACCCTCTTTGACATCTTCAAAACCGGCAGGCTTGTCAATTGCTTTTTCGCCATCCATCCTATATAGGATCGTTACCAACATACCCCTGGTCAATCGCACATTCGGGGAAAAGAGAGTGGCGCCGGTTCCATTCATCAAACCTGAATCGCTCACATACCGGACATGATCATAAAACCAATCACCGGTTTTTACATCGCTGAAAGGATTTTTCCAACCTCCTGTTTCAGGTTCGGATCCTGTTTCAGCCCACTTGGCATAAAGAGTAAAACTGCCTCCTACAGCCATGTCGAAATTATATTCTTTTGTCAGTTCCTTATCAGAGAACCATCCGGTAAATATGTAACCGTCTTTAGTAGGATCGACAGGCTTAACGGCTCTAGCACCGGCTGTCACAGTTTGTTTAGTCACATCACTGCCACCATTGCTTTCAAAAGAAATGGTATAGCTGGCAGAGCTACTGCTACTGGAGCCACCACCACCATTATTACCAGAAAAACCCATGTAATAGGGTTGATTGATAACGCCGGAATAGGTGCCTAATATATCATCCTCTCCACTGAAGCTATATGAAAGAATTCCGCTGCTTAAAGCCGGTACTTGCCAAGTAATTTTGCCAGTATCTTCATTATAATGCCCCACGGGGCTGATATTTACCGGTTTTATTACTCTTCCATCTATTTTTACAGGGACGTCCACCGAAATAGGGCTGCCTGTAAATGCTATGGTAGGCAATGATATAGAAAGGTCGGAAAGGCCATTAGCATACAGTTTATTACGAACAGTTTTTAGGTCGGCTGTATCTCCATAAACCCCGGTACTATTTAATAAAAGGTGCGCCCAGGAGCTGCTCCTTTCATTGCTTAGTTTTTTCCCAAGATCAGCCAAATCACCGCTGATTTTGGTATTTACCAGCCAAAGGTCGCACATATAATCTAAATCCGGCAAATCTCTTAAATTGCCGCTTATATCCGTATCGCTCAAATCTAAATGGGCTAGGTTTTTATGTCCAATAATCCCCGTCAGATCTTCCAAAACTCCGCTAATATTGGTTTCAGAAAGATAAAGTTTTTGCAAACGAGCCAGGTTAGATAAAGAACTTAGATTTCCATTAATTTTTGTCTGGGAAAGATCCAGCTCCACTAAGTTTTTTAAGTTTGATAGTACACTTAGATTTCCACTGACACCGGTACCTCTCAAATTCAGCCACCAGAGAGTTGTTAATTCGGCAAGGCTGCTTAAATCGCCGACTATTTTCGGACAGGAAGCAAGATTCAGCTGGAATAAAAACGGCAAATCCTTTAAGCTGCTTATGTCACCTTCAATATCAGCGGTACTATTGATCAGGTTTAGACCCCGCAAATCTGATAAAGAAGCCAGATTACCACTGATACCCGTGCCGTAGAGATTGAGAATATGCAAATCGGACATATCTTTTAAATCACTTAAGTCAAGATCAATCATGGTGTCCGCAATATCAAGAAATGTAAGATTTCTCAGGCTGGATAAACTACTGAAATCACCACTGATATTTTTCCCCCGCAAGGTCAGGATCTCCAGATCTTCCAAAACAGCCAAACCATCAACATCTCCGATAATTCCCTCTCCGTACAAATAAAGTGAGCGTAAACTGGGAATGCGGGGAAAAGAAGAAATATTTACATCGGTATACTTTGGAGCTCCATCGCTATAATACCAACTGGTACTATGTATCTGAAATGTGGCTAACCCTTTTAAATGCTCCATGCCGGCAAAAGAAAAATAATCCCCATATTCGGGCCCTAGGTGAATGGCTATTAAATCAATGCTTGTCAATTCTTTGGCAGTAGGCTCGTAGGAAGTTGTAACTTTTAAATGATTAGCCACAGCATCAGCCAGCTGGCGGTCAGGGAATAATTCTGCAATAGTCCTACTACCACTGCCTCCACTGCTGCCGCCGCTACCTGGAGCCATCCACTTGGCATAGAGGGTAAAACTTTTAGTGACCACTGTGTCAAAGCGATATTCTGTAGTCATTACGCTATCTATGTACCAGCCGACAAAGCTATAACCTGTTCTTGTAGGGTTAGCGGGCTTTGTTACTATATCCCCGGCTGCTATAGCTTGTGGGGCTATTACGCTGCCGCCGTTGCTATTAAAAGTGACAGTAAACATGGTCGTACCACCGCCTCCTCCGGGATCATCACCGGCAGCATGGACAAAAACTGTTGCCGTTACTCCTAAAATCAAAAACAGCGCCAGTAAAAAAATAATTCCCCGCTTTGCTGAGTTATTCATGTTCTATCTTCCTCCCTTAGTTAATAAATTATAGTAGCTTTTCTCCAACAAACAATTTAGTAATAATTAACGTAAAAGCAATATGGAATAATTATCCATCTTTTCTACTCTCATGTCAAGTGACTGAAGTCATAATTTACCATGACTTCAGTCATGTTTTTATTATGACATTTGTAATACTTTTTCAATAAAATCCATCAATTCGAAAAGAACACCCTATTTTTGTTCAAATAATCAGCGCAACACGTCGATCCGCCTATATAAATCTGCCAGAGGGTTTCGCCGTTCCTGAGCCCGGCTGCGGATGGCTTCGCTTTCTATTCTATAATAATCCTGCTGCTCTTTGGGCAGGTAGGGCAGCAATTGTTCCAGCGTATCATAGCCGTCGGGGACATAGGGTGTTTCCCGGATGGTTTTGATGGTGTATTCTGCAGCTCTCTCAATATTTCCTTTTTCTGCCAGGGCAAGAGCATAAGCATAATGAGTACGGCCATTTTTGGGCTGGATTTTAGGGTAGTTGGCAATAATTTCTGTCGCATTTGTTCCCGGATTATAATAATTCAGAGTATTATAGACAATTCCCTGCCAAATTCCCAAAGAAATAAATAATACCATGCCAATCACTCCCGCAATGCGCCAGGCAGGCTTTGGCAACTTAGGACCTGGGGGCAAATTGGGAATAAGCAGCAATATCAACAAAAAGGCCAGCGAAGCAAAGGCTAAAGTCACATCCAAAGCTCCATGGATCAGCAGCATCAAAATTGCGATATGGACAGGATCTAGAGGCTGTCTGTTTTCTTTGGGCTTACGGCAAATCCACAAAGCCGCAGGACTTGCAAGCAGCAGAAGCAAGCCCCAAACCCCGACTTCCGCCCCGATTTCCGCCAAAAAACTATGCAAGCGGGTGGCATAATAAAAAACCCGCTGCAATTCCATAACCCGCACCTCCCACATACCGGGGCCAATACCCCAAGGATTATGAGCCATCACATAAAAACCATCGCTCATAGGCACCAGCCTGTCCAGCAAAGAGGAAAGCACAAAAAAGGGGTTGCGGAAAATGATTACGGCAGATGCTGCCAAGACTGCCCCGCCCAGCATCAGGAAAAAAGCCTTATATCTTTTTTGGGCCAGCAGGTAGGTAGGCCAAGCCAGCAAAAATACGCCTATAGCCCCTACCGACCGGGTCAAAAGCAAGCAAATCAGAAAAACCGGCGCCAGCCATTTACCCCGGCGCCATTTGTCGGTGAAAGCCAAAAAGGCAGAAACAGCAAAGAAGATCCCCGCCGCGTCGGCATATTGGAAAGTACCCTGCAAACGGCCCCCCTCCCAAAAACCAGGCAAAGGCAACACCCCAACCACAAAAGCGGCAACCCCAGCTATATAAACGCATTTACGCATGTCCAAATCTTTAACATTGGCCAGATATAGGGCAGCAAATAAAAGAGCCGCCGGGCGGGCCGCTGCCAACCAGCATTCACGATAGGCGCCATTAATAGCAGCTGAAATAATATACAAAAGAACCAGCCCCAGCATAGGCAGGGCAATAGGTAAATAGGGAAGCTTGCCCCCGGTCAGCAAAAAAGCCAGGGCACAAACCAGCCCCAGCAAACACCAAGTAATATCATTAAAACCGCCTTGCCACAAAACAGCAATGACTAAAAAAACAGCTACCCCATATGTACTGGCTTTCTTCATAAGCGCCCCGCATGTCAATTGACAATTATTGTAGGTTTTCGCTCCGCAAAAACGTTTGAATAAAGATCTCTTTTGATGCTTTATCTCAATTCTATGTTTCTCTTGTCAGGGTGTTATTACCTTTTGGAAAATTTTTCCATTTTAAGCATTTCCCAATCTGAAGCGGCCTATGGCCCCCCTGCAAGTCAATTTCTTGTTTTTGTTGTCGCTTTGCGGCAGCAATTATTTGATCTTTTCTAATTTCTTACCTCTAATTTCTAACTTCTTGTTGGCGCAGCCAACATCAGCTGCATATAATATCTTCAGATAGCATGCAACATCAATAGCCCGTGAAAAACTGTAATTGACCAAAGCGGACGGACAAAAGGGGTTCTAGGGCATTTGATTACGCATTACGCATTACGAATTACGAATTGATATATAGGGGTGGATGATATGAGACTATTAAGAGTTGGCTCCAGCGGGCCTTTAGTGGAGCTCTTGCAAAGCAATTTAAGAAAAATCGGCGTTTATAGCGGTGAGATCGACGGGATTTTTAATGAGCGGGTCCAAAATGCCGTAAGGCTTTTCCAACTGCGATCAGGCTTGACAGGGGATGGAATCGTTGGTAACAGCACTTGGAATGCTCTGTATCCCCTGATCAACGGATATGATGTCCATACAATAGCTCAAGGAGATACCCTGTTTAGGCTAGCCGGTCTTTTTTCCACCACAGTAAACAGTATCTTATCTGCCAATCCGGGAATAGATGTCTACAACCTGCAGATCGGGCAAAAGATAATCATTCCTTTTGGCTCTGTAGTACCTACTGATATAAGCTATGACTATGAAATATTGGAAATGAATTTAAGGGCATTGGGCACAATATACCCATTCCTGGGTATCGGAAATATCGGCAACAGCGCCATGTGCAAAGAAATACCCTATATCAGAATTGGCACAGGGGAAAAGCAAGTATTCTATAATGCTTCTTTTCATGCCAATGAGTGGATCACTACCCCTGTTCTGATGAAATTTATTGAGAATTATGCCGGGGCATATGTAAATCAAGGGAGCATCTATGGCTATAATGCCAGATCTATCTATGAAAATGTTTCGATCTACATAGTTCCAATGGTCAACCCTGACGGCGTTGATTTAGTGACAGGCGCAATAAGTCCGGGGACTGAAGAATACAGGCGGGCAGAAAGAATAGCAAATGATTATCCTGCTATTCCTTTTCCTAATGGCTGGAAAGCAAATATTAACGGCATTGATTTAAACCTGCAGTTCCCGGCAAACTGGGAGCAGGCACGGGAGATCAAATTTGCTCAAGGATTTGTCAGCCCGGCCCCCCGCGACTTTGTGGGAACGGCGCCATTAAGTTCCTCCGAAGCCCTTGCCGTCTATAAATTTACTTTGGCTCACGATTTCCGCCTGATACTATCCTATCATACCCAAGGCCGGGTCATATATTGGCAATATTTGGATTATACGCCCCAGGATTCTTATCAAATCGGCCGGCGCTTTTCAGCTTCCAGCGGTTATGCTTTGGAAGAAACCCCCTATAATTCCAGTTTTGCCGGATATAAAGACTGGTTTATTCAAACATATAACAGACCCGGATATACAATAGAAGCAGGGCTGGGGGAAAATCCGCTGCCCATCTCCCAGTTCGAGACAATTTACCGGGAAAATGAAGGAATCTTGGTTCTGGGAGCTATACTTGCTCCTTAGTCACTTAATGACGCACAACATCAATAAAAAAACAAGTTCTTTACTTCAATAACGCTTTGCATAAGCAAAGCTACAACAACTCAACACTCAAAACTCATAACTCAAAATTTGTGGGCTTTAGCCCACACTAGATACCGAAGGAGGAAAATCATGGCTACGATCAAGGTTTATAATAACGATGAAAACCGCATGGAGACCTATTACAGGTCGGAAAATGAAGCAATGCCCTATAATACCGGCAATACTCTGAGGGTTAATGAGTTCCGGGGCTCCAGCAGAAGTGATTTGCTCTGGACTGAAAAAAGAGCCATGCAGGCATGGAATAGTTTCAGATTTATCTATGGCCGGCCCATCTATGTCGGCTTTGCCTTCAAGAGGCCTTTTGAAGGCGGCCATGGCCAGCAATCACAGCATTATGCCGGGGTTGCCTTTGATGTCGGCCAAAACCTGACCAATGCCCAAAGGGCAGAAATGCGGGCCTTGGCCATAAATTCCCAATTATGGTCATATGTTGAGCCTGTTTCGATAAGTCCAAGCTGGGTTCACTTTGATAAAAGGCGCGGCACTCCAGCCTGTGCTTCCGGGGGTTATCCCATTGTCAGGCAAGGTATTCTTGGGGCTTATGTCCTCGTATTGCAGGATTCGCTGAATATACTGGGCTATGGAACAGGCGGGGTCGATGGGGTATTTGGCGGCGCTACCGCAAATGCTGTTATGGCCTATCAAAGAAATAATGGTCTTTTTGTTGACGGGATCGTCGGTTGCGAAACCTGGCGAACACTTATGTATGATATTGTTCCTTAAGCGCTAAAGCGGCTTCGCTGCAAGGGATTAGGCTCTTACTAGCGAAATTCGATGCAAAATGGCAAAATTATTAATAAAAACCATCATACACGTCATCCCGGGCTTGACCCGGGATCCCCTGCGTATCACCGGGGGATTGCGGATCAAGTCCGCAATGACGGTGCTTTTCCGGCTTGTCCGGGTTAGGGATTAGGGAGTAGAACGGTTAACTTTTCGCTCCGCGAAAACTATTGAAGCAAACAATTTGTTTTATACTGATGTTACTTGAAAGATCGAGATAAGACTAGGCGGACGGCAATATGCCGTCCGCCCGGTTGTTTTGGCGGTTCTGGCGATATGGGCTTATTCTGCTATCAATCTCTGAATGATAGCTGCAACCTCAGCACGGTTAGCCATGCCTTGGGGACGAACTGTACCGTCGGGATAGCCGTTTATCAGACCTGCGCCATCCGCCCACTTCATAGCCTTGGCTGCCCAATTACTGATTGAGCCGCTATCACTGAATCTACCCAGATCGCCCGTTCCTGCCGGCTCTCCCTCATACCTCCACAATATAACTGCAAGCTGTTCACGCGTTACTATATCATCCGGGCCGTATTTGCTGCTGCTGTAACCATAGATTATATTGCCCGCAAATGCCCATTTTATCGCATCAGTGTACCATTGCCCCGCGGGCACATCGTCAAATGGAATTGTCAGGCCGCTCACGCTTGGCGAACCGGAATGGCGGTAGAGAACAGTTGCAATCATAGCGCGGGTCATCGCTTCTCCCGGAGCAAACTCCGTCTCGGATACACCATAGAACAATCCGTTTTCCTGAACAAATTTGACATCATCAAAGAACCAGTCTCCTGCTTTGACATCAGTAAAGGGATTTTGCCATTCGCTTGTTCCCTCCTTTTCCGTCCATTTAGCATAAAGGGTAATGTTACCCGTAACTGCGGTGTCAAAATCATATTCCGTTGTCAGCGCTTGGTCGGCATACCAGCCGTCAAATCTAAAGCCTTCTTTGGCCGGGTCGGCTGGTTTTGTTACTTTACCGTTTTGGACGACTGTGGCGGATGGTACTGCGCTGCCGCCGTTTGTGTTAAAGGTTACGGTGTAGGTGACTGTGCCGCCGTCACCGCCCCCAGCGCGGGTGATGCTTACTTCATAATATAATTTTGTCAGTCCGTCCTCTGCCGTGACCTCGATTTTGACCGTATTCGCGCCGACACTCAGAGTACCGCCGCTGACAACAACCGTCGAACCTGCCGCTCTCGTAATGTTGGCTGCTGTAATGACAGTGACACTGTTGGCTACATTGATGGAAGCGGTCAGAGGCCGGGTCTCATCCGAGCCATTGCCGCCGCCCCAGGTCGTCGTTTGTCCGGCTATCGCCGTAATCCCCGCGTCCGTGCTTAGTATCGCCCTGGTAACGCTCACTTTGTAATATAATTTCGTTAGCCCGTCTTCCGCTGTGACCTCGATTTTGACTGTATTGACGCCGGGGCTCAGAGCACCGCCGCTAACAACAACCGTCGAACCTGCCGCTCTTGTAATATTAGCTGCGGTGATAGCGGTGACGCTGTTGGCTACATTGATGGAAGCGGTCAGAGGCCGGGTCTCATCCGAGCCGTCACCGCCGCCCCAAGTTATCACTTGTCCGGCTATTGCCGTGATCCCCGCGTCCGTGCTCAATAGACCCGGCAGAGATAAAGTTTTCGTATTTCCTGCAGAGGTACGGGCATAGTCCGCCGAATACTCGTCGCCTCCTACCGTTAGGGAAACGGTTTCTTTGTCCGCGCCGCTATTGCCGCTTAGGGGCAGCCAGAAGTATACCTTGCCGCTCCCGTCTGTAACAGTGTCCTTGATACCGTAAACGCCTGCTGCCGGATCCGGCGTTTCCGCCATAGCCACACCTTTGAGTGAACCCGCCGTGACCGGCTTGTTGGCATTGGCGGCACTGCCGACTGTCAGCTTGTTCAGGTAAACGGAAGCCGTGCCGTTTGTAGGCGTCGTGGTAACACCGCTGTTGACGCTGCCGCCGCTGATGGTGATGACGGCATCACCGGCTGTGGCGGCATTGCCGATCAGCGATGCATACACTGTGCCGCCGCTGATGGTGATATCGGTGATGTCGCCGGAGCTGGCTTCGCCTCTTCCGATACCGATACTGCTGCTGCTTCCTGTCGCGGTCACCATGCCGCCGGAGATTGTGATAGTGACATTGCCGACGCCGTGCCAATTGTTTTTACCGATAGTTGCCGCGCTCACCGTACCGCCGCTGATGTTTATCTCGGCATCGCCCCTGTAACTGCTGATAAATCCTGCTTCCACTGTACCGCCGCTGATATTTACCGTGCTGTCGGCATACAGGTTACCGCCGATGCCGCCCACATTTACTATGCCGCCGCTGATGGTTACCGTTCCGCCGCCGCTGTAGCTGCCGCCGCCGAGATAATATTCCGTATTCACTGTGCCGCCGCTGATGGTAACAATGCCGCTGCCGCTATAGCCGCCGCCGATGCCCGCGCGGTCGTTGCCGCCTACCGCGTTCAGTGTACCGCCGTTGATGGATACCGTGCCGTCGCCGCTATAGCCGCCGCCAATGCCCGCGCTGTTAGCCCAGCCGCCCCTGCTTGCCGCGTTCACCGTGCCGCCGTTGATAGTTACCGTGCTGCTGCCGTTGTCGCCGCCGCCGATCCCGGCGCCATTGTTGTAGGCGCTACCGCCGCCGCTGGAAGGACCTATGCTTTCCGCGGTCAAGACCGCCGAATCAGCGCCGTCAATGATTATATGACCGTCATTCGCCTGCAACGCGGCATATTTGTTGGCCCATCCCGACACAATCAATACATTAGTTCCCACCAGGGTGATGTTCACCGTATTCGCGCCGCAGTCTATCGGCGCCTTGTCAGAAATTTGGATATTTGCATTGTCAAGAGTGATATTCGCGTCGGCGCTCACCACGACCCAGCGGTCGGCGGTTGCACCCGTGATGATTACATCCGCCGTACCGTCAACGGTGAAGACATTGCTGCTATAAGTCCAACCGTCGCCGCCTGTTGGGGAGATCTCATCAAGGTGGATGATCGAGTCGCCCGCAATTTTGGCGTATTTGTGGGCGGAGGTGATCTCAAAGCTGCCGTCGCCTTTACCGATTGCCGGGTTTGAGCCGTCCGCGGCAGCGGACACCGCATAATACCATCCGTCCGGCACGGTATAGTTACCGGAGGGACCGCTATAAATCGCGAGGCTTTCGCCTCTTGCCGTGGCTATGCCGCCGTTAATGATAAAACCGTCATTCGCGAAAACACCGCAGCTTTGACTGCTCGCGCTGCCTGCCATAGCGGTTAGGGTACCTCCGCTGATGCTGATGCCGCCGCTTGAGGAAATACCGTAGCTTGAACTGTCCGCGTTACCTCCCACGGCGGTCAGATTCGCGTTTTCGCTGATTGTGATGTCGCTGCCGCTATCAGTGCTGATGCCCATGCTATTGCCGCCACTGCCGCCTACGGCAGTTATGACTGCATTGCCGGTGATCAAGACGGAGCCCAGCGAGTAAATGCCGCAGTTACCGTTACTGCCATCTGTTGTGCCGCTCGCGGTGATCAAGCTGCCGCCGCTGGCACTGGTGACGGTGAGGGCGCCTTCCGAATATATTCCGTAAAGATCGCTGCTGTCGTTGAAGGTATTTATGATCCTGTTATCGCCATCAAGTACGATCGTTGTGCCTCCGGGCACTTGCAGAGCCTCCGCCGCACCGGTGGCAAAGATAAAATCTTTAAGCGTGAGCGTCCAGGCATCCGTATCGCCGTTCGCCGCCGCGCCCCAGGCCGCCGCTTCGGCCGTGATGTCCGCGCCGCCCTCGCCCTGAAGCAGTTTGCCGTCGGCATTGTTCAGATACAGGGTATATGCTTGGATATCCGGCTCGATTTTGGCGTATTTATGCGCGGAAGTGATGATGAAGGGATTGGTTTTTGTGCTTCTGCCGGAGGCTGTGCCGGACGTGTTAGCCGTGTCCGCCGCCACGGTATAGGCATAGCCGTTCGGCACGGTGAAGTTGTAATCGGTTTCGTAGTAGGGGCCGCGGATCGCCCTGGTTTCGCCTTTCGCCGTAATTATGCCGTCGCTGAGAATCAGGTAGGATTCCGTGTAGCCGCCCGCGTAAATACCGTAGCTGTTGTCATTGCCCGAGCTGCCGCCTGCGGCGTTTATTATGCCGCCGCTGATATCAAGATAAGCGGTGAAAATACCGGAGCTATAGCCGTTCGCATCTTCGCCCGTTGCCTTCAGGGTACCGCCGCTGATTTCGAGCTTTGTCGCGTTAATGCCAAAGCTGCTTTCCGGCGCTTCGCCGCCCGTTGCCTTTACCGTACCGCCGCTGATTTTGATGCTACCACTGCTGCCGTACTGGTAAATAGCACTGCTACCGGAAACAGCCTCGCCGCCTTCGGCATTCAGGGTACCGCCGCTGATATCTACGTTGCCATCAATTGCATAGGAGTAGTAGGCGGTTCCATCAGTAGTGGCGGCGTTGACTTCCGCGTCGCCGCTGATTATAAGGTTTCCGGCAATACCGGTTATTCTGCCCGAAGCATTTATGACGCCGCCGCTGCAATTGAGCGTGCCGTTAATGCCGCAAGCGGCGCCCGAGGTAGTCACCGTACCGCCGCTGACTATAATGTTGCCTGTAATGGCCCAGTTGGAGCCGCCAAAAGCAGTCAGCACACCTGTCCTGGCGATCACGTTCGCGTCGCCGCTGATGCTCAGGTCGTATGCCCTGATGCCGCTGATTTCGTTGCCATTGGGCGAGGAGTTGATTGCGCTTGTCACATTGCCCGCCTCGGCAGTAACCGTTGCGTTAGCGCTGATTATAACTGTATGACCGTAAATAGCCCGGCTGACTCCGTTTTTTCCTACGTTCAAATTACCGGAATTGGAGCTTATCGTCGCACCATCGCTGATTGTCATCTCGTTGCCGCAATAAATGCCATAGCTACCCGCGTCACCGCTTACGGCGGTTATATCGCCGCCCGTGGTGTTGATCGCCGTGCTGCCGCTGATTGTGATATCGTTGCCGCAATAAACGCCGTAGCTGTTCGCGTTACCGTTTCCGGCATTCATATCACTGCCCGCGGCGTTAATAACCGCGCTGTCGCTAACGGCGAGGCCGGTTCCCGCTGAAAGCCCGTAGCTGTTGCCGCTGTAGTTATATCCGCCGCCGCTCGCATCACCGCCTTCGGCGCTAATAACAGCGTTGTCGCTGAGTGTAATGTTGGTCGCGGTAATGCCGTAGCTGTATCCGACGCCGTTGCTGGCGGCTGTGACGGCCGTCCCGCCTCCTATGGCTGTTAGCTGGGCATTGCCGCTGACTGTGACAGTACCGCTGTTGGCAACAATACCGTAGCTGTAGGCTCTGCCGTTATTACTGCCGCCTGCCGCCGCGCCGCCTCTGCCGGCCACCAGCGCGCTGCCGGCCACGCTGATACCGCCGCTGTTCGAGTAAATGCCGTAGCTGTAACCGGTATTATTAGCGGCATCGCCTCCCGCCGCCCCGCCGCCCTCGGCGCTGACAACAGCGTCGCCGCTGACCGTGATAGCGCCTGCCGAACGCATACCGTAGCTGTAACGGTTACCGTCGCCCGCCACACCGCCGCCTCCGGCGATAAGGGCCGCGCTTCCGTTAACGGTAATGCCGCCGGCATTGGTGAAAATGCCGTAGCTGTCGTTGTCCGTTGCATCGCCGCCCGTAACGGTCAGGTTGCCTTCGCTCACGCTGGTGATGGTCAGAGCGCCCGCCGAATATATCCCGTAACTGAGCAAGGCGCCCTCATTTACAACAGTTATTTGATTATCACCGACAAGTACAATTGCCGTACCCGCAGGTACGCTCAGCGCGGTCGCGGCGGTTGTAACGTAATCAAAATCACTAAGGGTAAGAACCCAGGCGCCCGCCGAACCGTCTACCGCCATCCCCTCAAGCTCCATTTCAGCTGTAATGTCAGCGCCGCCGGAGCTGTTTTCATGCAATGTGCCGTCAGTGTGCAGAAACAATGTATAGTCCGCAGATACCACCGCCGCGCTCACCATAGGCATCATTATGCCGACAGCCGACAATACCATTACCAGAGCCAGCAGATATAATAATACTTTTTTCGACATTTTTCCGACCTCCCCATTTCGTAGTCAATAGCGATTTAGCAGCTTTTGTGCATGAGATGTCAATAAAAAACAAGAATTTAATAAATGAAAAGCGTCTTTTGCCTAGCTGGCCTTTGCTGTGCAAAGTCACAGCTAATGCACAATGTCGCGCTTTTCTACACACTCTGTCCTCTGTCCTCTGTCCTCTGTCCTCTGTCCTCTTGCGAGCGAAGCCCGCTTTAGTTATTCCCAGTTTTCACAGATTTAAATCGAACGCTACTACCCTCGCTCTTCTTGATGTTTTTGGTTAATATTGATTGGGTTTTTTCAGGTAAATAGAATTAATTATAAAAACACCTCAATTTTGACAAAAAAGGAAAAGCTTGATATCATAGCTTTTCCTTTTTTGATTTTCATTTATGTAGTAATCACGGCTGTAAATATTATTTTAACAACCAGTTGAGCACGTTTATCTGTTTGATACCGTTGTGGGAAGTCAGTGGCGTATTGTCCATTGTCAAAAGGTATTTCGGGTTGTGGTCATTAATGGCTTCAAGCGGCGCAAGTTCACGGCGCAAAGTTTCGCCGTCAGTATCAATAACAGTATAGGCAACCTGATAATATTCCTCTCCTTCTTCACCGATAGCAATAAAGTCTACCTCAGCATTTCCGACCTTGCCGATGTAAATCTCATATCCCCGGCGGGCAAGCTCAAGAAATACCACATTTTCAAGGATATGCCCCATATCCGCTTTTTTCGTTCCCAGCAAAGCATAACGCAAGCCAATATCGGCAGCATAATATTTATCTCCTGTTTTCAGGTACTGCTTGCCCTTAACATCATAGCGGCCGGTTTGATAGAGAATGAAGCAATCAGTCAAGGCAGTTAAATAGCTTTCTACCGTATGGACAGATATTTTCCGTCCTGCCGAGGTCATTGTATCCGCAATTTTTTTGGTAGAGCAGAGATTCCCTATATTGTCAAACATAAAACGGGCAACGCTTTTAAGCATGGCGGTATCAGGAAACCGTCTGCGGGCCACAATGTCTTTCAAGACGATGGTATCATAAATACCTTGCAGGTATTGCCGCTTGTCTTTGGCTTTCTCTATCTCCAGCGCATATGGGAATGCGCTATTTTGGATGTAGTCCGCATATAGCCGTTCCTGATTTGGGTTCTCCGGAAAAACCGACACGTATTCCTTAAATGACAACGGCAACATTTTGATTTCCACATACCGTCCTGAAAGTAATGTTGCCAATTCCCCGCTGAGAAGATAAGCATTGGAACCTGTGATGTAAACATCGCAATTCTTTTTTACATATAAACTATCTACGGCTTTCTGAAACTCACTTACCCGCTGCACTTCATCAAGAAAGATGTACATCTTTTTATTTGGGACAACTTTTTCTGTCACAAAGCTATATAACTGCTTGTATGTTTCAATATCGTCATATTCACCTTCTTCAAGGTTAACAGATATGATTTGTTCGTCTGTGATACCATCTGCGCGCAAATAGTCCTGAAACAACTCAAACAAAGTAGATTTTCCACACCGTCTGATACCTGTAACGACTTTAATCAGTTTCTTATCTTTAAAGCTAATAAGGGAATTAAGGTACTCCTGTCTTTGGATCAAAATAATCACCTTCAAATAGTTTTGCAATCATTGTACCAAAAGATCTCTCAAAAGTCAAATGTTTGCATTACTTCTTCAAAAACTGATAGCCTTATTCCTCTGCACCTAACCCGGACAAGCCGGAGTGTTGAGTGTTGAGTGTTGAGTTTTGAGTAGGAGCAGGAATACGGCGGCACGAAAATTTTGCCATTTTGCGTCGAATTTCGCTAGTAAGCGCCTAAAACTCGCTTGAAAGCAGAAAATCCGCAACGTGCATTGTTTTGATTCCTTCATGGTTGCCGCCCGCAAATTCATCCATGCGAAGTACATATTTGGGGTAATTATCTCGGATGTTTAGCAAACGATTGTACTCGCGTTGCTCTGTTTTTATGCTGTCAATTTGTTGTGTAATTTGAATATAGAGCTTATTCTCCTGCCTGGTAGCCACAAAGTCGATCTCGCCGTCTGAAACTTGCCCGATATAAACCTCGTAGCCACGGCGAAGCAATTCCAAATATACCACATTTTCCAGCATGGCAGCCACGCTGTCAGAGGTATATCCCAACACGCTGTATCGCATAGCGGGGTCGCCAACATAAAACTTTTCCTGCGTTTTCAGGATCTCCTTACCGGAAATATCATATCTTGAGCAGCGGTGCAAGATGAATGCGCCTTCAAGCTTGCTTAAATAATTATAGACCGTTTCATTGTCAATGGAGCGGTTTTCCGATTTGAGGTATTTGGAAATGGACGCAGCAGAAAAGGTTCTGCCAATATTATCAAAGGCAAAGCGCACGATCCGTTCAAGCTGGTCGATTTTGCGGATTTGATTACGTTTTACGATATCGGTGAAAATCGTTGAATTGTAGATATCTTGCACTATCGTATAGGCTTCGTCTGCTGTATACTCTTGCAGATGAATTGCCGGAAAGCCGCCAAAACGCAAATACCGGGCAAATTCGTTGTGCCGTAAATGCTGTGCCGGTATGGAGAAGTCGTCAAAAAGACGAACATCACCGCCCAATGCACTTGAGTTTTTCTCTAACCAGTTTTTTCGGAAAGTCAGATACTCACTAAAAGACAGCGGGAATACCCGGAATTGAACATATCGACCTGTCAGATATGTCGAAATCTCCGAGGACATCATCCGGGAATTGGAGCCTGTTACATAAATATCCACGTCAAAATCAATCATGAACGAATTTAAGGCTTTCTCCCAGTTTTTGACCTCCTGTATCTCATCAAAAAACAGATAAGTTTTTTCACTCTTAGAAAGCTGGCCTTTCACCTCGTCATAAAGAGCCCTCGCATTCTTGATTTCCTCATGCTGCAAGGAATCAAAGTTGTATACAAGGATCCGGTCCTCAGAAACACCGCGCCTGATAAGCTCCTCCTCTACCATTTTCAAAATAGCAGATTTGCCAGAGCGCCGGATGCCGGCCAAAATCTTGACAAAGGGCGTATCTGAGTATGCCATAATCTTTTCAATATATACGGGCCGCAAGATCAAGTTGATCACCTGCTTTCCCTAGAATAATACCGCAAAATACAACTATTGTCAATAGTTTTGCGATTATAATTCAGGATATCAATCGCGCCAAAGCTGCAAAAACAAAGCAGATAAGAATCCCTGTTATAGTTGGAATAATCATAGAGATAGCAGCCCATTTCAGGCTGGCTGTTTCTTTTTTTATGGTCAGCAATGTGGTCGAACACGGCCAATGCATGAGGGAAAATAAGATAACACTTACTGCAGTGATCCAGGTCCAGCCGTTATCTACCAATAGTTGCCTTAAGACGGAAAGACTGTCAATTTCCAAAATATTGCCTTGGGCCAGATAGGCCATGATGATGATCGGGATCACAATTTCATTGGCAGGCAGGCCAAGGATAAAAGCAAGTAAAATAACACCGTCCATCCCCAGCAGCTTGGCAAAAGGATCCAAAAATGCGGAAATATGCGATAAAAGCGTCAAGCCCTCAATGGAAATATTTGCCATAAACCAGATAACAAGACCGGCAGGGGCCGCAACCACAACCGCCCTGCCCAAGACAAATAAAGTCCTATCCAAGATAGAGCGGACAATAACCTGCCCTATTTGCGGTTTCCGATATGGGGGCAGTTCCAGGGTAAATGATGAAGGCTCTCCTTTGAGGATGGTCATTGAGAGCAATTTGGAGATCATAAATATCATAACAATACCAAAAACAATAAAACCTCCCAATAAAACCGCAGATAAAAGCGAGACCCCAAAACCTGCAGACGTCCCGATAAAAAACATGGATATGATCGCGATGATTGCGGGAAATCTGCCGTTGCAGGGCACAAAATTATTAGTGATGACCGCAATCAGGCGTTCCCGGGGGGAATCAATGATCCGGCAACTGATCACCCCCGCGGCATTGCAGCCGAATCCCATACACATGGTAAGCGCCTGCTTGCCGCAAGCGCTGCATTTTTTATAGACTCTATCCAGATTAAAGGCGATCCGGGGTAAATAACCGGAATCCTCCAATAAGGTAAACAGAGGGAAAAAGATGGCCATAGGCGGCAACATTCCTGATACTCAGAAAAACCACACTGGACAAGAATGCCCTGTAAATACTGGGCTTGTCCGCTCTTATTTTGCTCATAATTTTTCATAAATTCAACTTTACCCCATAAGCATATATTAGAATGGGGGGTAAATTATGAAGTATGTGGAAGCTAAAGAAAAAATAGTATTACCCGAAGAACTGCAAAAAGACATATTAAAATTTTTTCTTAGAACATCCATCCCAAGAAAAGCAAAACAAAAGCAAGAAGATAAAACTCTGTCCGAAAAGGAAGGACAAGAGAAAAAATGAATACAGCAATTTATGTGCGGGTAAGCACGGAAGAGCAAGTAAAAGAAGGCTATTCAATTAGGGCTCAAATTGACAAGCTAAAGGATTACATAAGAATTAAAGATTGGAAATTTTATAAGGTCTATGCTGATGAAGGCATAAGCGGTAAAAATATTACCGAAAGGCCAGCTATTAATGAGTTAATAGCTGATGTTAAAGCAGGCCATGTTAATAATGTTTTAGTCTACAAGATAGACAGGCTCACCAGAAATACACGTGATTTAATTGATTTAACAATGATATTCAAAGATAATCATTGCTCATTCAATTCTCTAATGGAAAGTATAGATACGCATACCGCCTCGG
>Ga0082212_10003837_pt1 | contig 21114 bp, 7 predicted proteins | sample TergutNt197P3_FD_71548 | JGI IMG/M metagenome (GOLD analysis project Ga0082212, IMG submission 71548) | Neocapritermes taracua P3 segment gut microbial communities from Petit-Saut dam, French Guiana - Nt197 P3 | ecosystem: Host-associated > Arthropoda: Insects > Digestive system > Gut ... | reverse complement strand
GGAAAGCCTCCCTGCACCGCTTGCTGGATATTGTCCGAAATAATCCCCGCGTTCCCAAAATTGCCGCTATTGGCGTTCTTTCCCTGTTTATTGCCGCCGCGGCCTTTCTTGTTTTCTTTGCAGTCTCTTCCCCGGAAATGCCCCCGGGGAATCTTATCGCAACGCTCAATGATGTTTCCGCATATTACCTGACCGCAGAAAATTCCCAATCACAGGTTACTGTTCTCAATTCTGATGACGACTGGAAAATTCTCAGTTCCTTTGAGGAACAGGAATTGGGAGCGGGATCAGAAGTGCAGGACAGAAGCCGCGATATTGATTACTCCGTCCGGCCGGGGGAAACCCTCTCGGAGATCGCATACGCCTACGGCATTCCCTATAATTTTCTGGCCTGGTACAACAAGATAAGCAACGCAAACCGAATCCGGGTGGGAACGGTGATAATCATCCCCTCCCTGGAAAATATACGAAAAGCGGAACCGGAGTTTGCGCGGTATCAGGCACGGCAGCCACGTACCACAACAACGACGCGGAATGTCAGGAATATACAGATTAATTATGAAAAGCGCGCGAGCGGTGATATCAACGGATCGGGCGTTACCGCGCACTTTTTTATCATGAATCCTCCGGCGAACCTTCGTTCCTATGAATGGGATCTGGGAGACGGAAAACGGAGTTTTAGGGAAAGCCCCAGTTACGAGTATTCGTCTCCCAAAACCTATGTAGTCCGCCTGACCGCCCAGGATAACAGCGGGGTTATTTATCGATCCAATCATTTGTATATTGATATCCCCTACCCTGCCTCGATGGAAGAACACAGCACCGTAAAATTTGTTACTCTTTCTTCCCCGGACGAATATTTTGTTGTAAATGGAACTATCAGTTCCGTAGCCAGATATCCGAATGTAGGTTCGGCACCTCTGGATTTAAGCGAATCGGATCAGTTTCTCACCAAGGTTCGTTTCCAAAAGCCCGGGTATTATGGTTTAACAGTCCGCCAGGAAGGAGAGCGGGAGCAGTATTATTCGATCTTTGTGAGTCCTGTAGCGAGCAGACATGCGGATTTTGCACAGGGGAATTTCAACTGGTACCGTACGCAGTTCAATACCGGGACTGCATCCAACTGCGGCCCCGCTTCGGTTTCAATGGCCATCGGCTGGGGAACATCAAAATATTTCCCTGTGTCGTCCGTACGCCAGGCCGTAGGATGGCAGGGAGAAGGTGGAACGAGTTTTGAGGAACTTCTCCGTGTTATCAGAGGTCAGGGGGTTTCCGCTCATATCGCGCCTTTGAGATCGGTACAGGATGTCCGGGACATTATTGATTCGGGAAACATCGCGATCATTCTCTTTCATACCGGAGGAATCAGAGCCACCCGTATGGATCCCTCGACAGATCTTTTCGGCAGGTACTACAACGATTCGGTGGGACACTATGTTGTCGTTAAAGGTTATTCACTCAATGGCGAATATCTGGTGATCCACGATCCCATTCCCAACGACTGGGGAACCAACAGCTTCCGCTACGGAGATGATATCAGCATGATAGGCCGAAACCGTTATTATCTGGCCTCCGAGGTGCTCCGCTCCCTGCGCCGGGCAGATATGATTGTGGTAAGCCAGGCTATACAACAATAAAATTCTGCAACTTCACCTTTTTTTCCTTTCCGTCTCATGTTACAATGGCGGCAGGATGAAAACAAAACAAATCATAAAAAACAAAAATATCCTTGCGGCGTTTGGCGGCCTTCTACTGGTCACTCTGGCACTCTTTTCTTCTTTTCGCTCACAGCCTGCATGGATTGTGGAGGACAGCTATGTCGATGTTTGGGAAAAAGTACTGACAGATTTACCATCCCCTCTTAAGGGGGCAAAAATAATTCCTCAATCCACCTTAAAAGGTAAACCTCCGGCTTCCCGATACGGTTACTTCATTAGTTCCGTACAGCAGCCTCAAGTCTCTGCTGCGGCGCAGGATATTGTCCGGGTATACCGGGGACTTGCAGGATCACAGCAAATCGAAAATGTTTTTCCCCTTGCCGTAGATCCCTGGCTGGTGTTCCGCAAATATACCTCTGCGCCCCTGACACGGGAAGAAGCGGAACACGGCCCCGCAGAGGGGGGACGAATTTTAACGGCAGGAGCTGACCAGGCCGCAAACCAGGCATGGATAGCGCAGTTTCTCCAGGAAGCCCCCGGCGTTTTTTCATCGGACGGGGAACTGTGGGAACGTACCGGGGCACGGCTCTTTCTTGAGCGGCGTTTCCAGAGCGGGGCTATGACCTACAGCTGGAACGAACTGTGGCCGCATCTTTTGGCTGATAATGAAACTGTCTGGATATACGCACCCTTAAGCCGGATTCGCAGGCTGCCGCTGTATGAAAGTAATAGTCTGGCAGCCGATATATTTCCCGGACGCCCCGGCTGGAATGACTTTGGGCTTCAGGCAGAAATAATCTGGGCGATTCCCTATGGCAGTGAAAAAAATCAGGAAAAGCTGGAGGCCGCCGGAACTTGGCTCCATAGCGCCGAAGTCCAATCCCTTCTCGCCGATACTCTGGGCTGGCTTGCCGCCCACCCGGAAGCCCCTCCCTACAACCCCGTTTCACTCAGCGCCCGCACCTACTGGTTCACCGCCTCCTATGTGTGGGAGATGGCGGAAATGCATGACTAAGTAAATACGGGAAAACACCCCAGAAGAGTTATCGCGGGGTGTCGGTGGCAAGAGTGCCGTGCGATCAGCACGAGCGCTATTGGCCGCCGACAGGACCCCAGATACAATTCATTTGGGTGTTTTCCTGAAATAAATTTCCCCAGTCATGCATTTACTTCTTGAGATAAGCCCGCTCGTAGTGGGCGTTGGTCAGGTAACTCAGCAAGATGCTGTTGGTCAGGTTCACGCTGCTGGTTATGGTGTTGCCGGTTCGTGTCAGCGCCACCGTTCCCGTGCGGGGCACCCCGTTACATACAAAGTCGTCGTTGGGCACGCTGCTCGCCGGAACGGTCATCGCTTCCCAGCCGCCGGTAAACTGGTCAAACTCGTTGGTGCCGTCGGGGGGAACGGCGGGATTGGTCCAGTCGTTGCGCCATGCCACCCGAATTGAGTTCATGGTCGAGGGGAAGGTGGCGTGGTAGTAGGAAATGTAGGGAATTTGCCTGATAACGCCGTTCCTGGTTTCCGGCCTGGTGTTGATCATGAGCTTGGTGCCCGCGCTGAGGAAGGTGTCCACGGTGCATACCACGGGAGTCGCGTTATACGCACTGAGGTAGGCGTACTTAAGGCCGCCGTTGCCGCTGTTGTAATAGGCGATATGGATTCCGTCATTGTCGTCTACCGCCAGGTCCACATGCCACCCGTTAAAGTTATCGTCGATAACCCGGGCATTTGCCTGCCATTGAGGGGTCGAAGTGGCGGTACCGGGAGTGTTGGTTTGGGAGTATGAGAATACCAACTGGTAGTTTTGCGCGTCGTACCAGGCGACAACCGCCCGTCCGGTACTAAGGTAGCCAACAGCCGTATACAGCCCGCTTGAGTAAGCAGTAGTGTTATCCGCAATTACCTGCCTTCCCGGGGCGGTTCCCGCATAAATACTCCCCGGCGTGCTGTTGGCAGTGTTTCCGTAGCTGGTAATATGAACGATACCGGGGCCGGTAATGCTGTTAGCTGCAGCGCCAACTTCGCCATAGCGGAAGACCACCGCATTGTCGGTACTGTTGCCGTCGTAGTAGCTCATATAGACTCTCGCGGGGTTTCCGGTACTGCCTGCTCCCCGTATCTCCATTCGGGGAATTTTAACGCGGTTAATGTCGTATATATTGGTTTGGTTGTTGTAACTGGCTTCCAGACGGCGCCGGTTGGTTACATTGGTATTGTTGCCTATGCGATATCCCCCAATAGGACTGGCAGCGTTACTCCCCATTGCCCTGCTGTAAAAAGTGAACACGGTAACACCCCCAGCCTCTCCATTGTAGAAAGAGTTGCTGACCCGATCGGTGTTGGTTGAGCCGCCGTACCAGTTTCCGTTTGAGTCAAAGGCGACGGTGTTGTTATGGTACTTGTTATAACACCCCTCAATGAATTCAGCTTCAAGGTTTATGTTCTTGTACAGATCACTCGCACCCCGGCCGTAGGTCATGTAGGTATTACTGGCATTGTCCATCTTCATGAACGGCATGAGTATGTCGTTCCCGCCGGAAGTGGATACCCACTCTCCGGTATTCCACACATACAGGTTGCGGTCGTCGGAGAGGATGTTGTTGTTTACGTTATTCGGCTCCATATTGTAGCCGCCCGGCGCGTCATTGTCGTTCCTGTTGTTCAGCGAGTCGATGCCGTTGACCCGTACCGACAATGCTCCGGAAACAATCGTGCCTCCCACCGACGCGGTGATTCGGTTTGTCGCAGATGCCCCTGCAGGAACTGTTACGCTGCCCAAATTGTCTCCCTGTCCAATCACCGTAGTTGCAGCGCCGCCCAGGTTAAATCCCCTGATATCGATTGTTTCCCCTTCCCGTACCGGGTACCAGCCAAGAGCGGAGCGGTTAAAGGCGGACGGTGTGGACGGGTATGCCGAACTGAGCCGTGTTACCACCTCCCGGATATAGGGAACAATATCCATTTTGTAATATGCCGTTCGTGCTGCCTGTTCAGTCTGGCTTGAACTTTCCGGTTGGGTATTCAAATCGGAGTCCTGAGCAATAATCCTGAAAGTCTGATCGAGGGCGGTTACATTCGTTCTTCTTCCCGTGTCGATGTCCAACTGCCAGTTTACCTTGTGGCCGTCCTGATCGTGGCTCATTAAAGTTACCGTACTCTTCCAGCCGTTGGCAATCCACCGATCCATTCCTTCCAACCCTGTGGCAGGGTCATAGGCCGCGATCTTATAATAGGTTTGTCCGCCAATCAGGACAGTGCTGTTTGTCGTGCCGGCGAAAGTAAAGCCATCCATCCGCACCCACAGGCTGTCCACCACGTTATTGTCCGACGCGGTGCCGCGGATGCTGATCTGTCCGGAAACCTTGGGGTCCCGGTCGTTCACGCCGGTTCCGCCCGCTGTAAACGATGCGCCCAGATCTTCTTCCAGATCGATATGTCCGTTAATACGGCTGTTCAGGTACAGGGAGTTGTCGCCGGCTCCGTTCCAGTGGAACGGATTTATCAGTGCCTGCGGCCGCTCGCCGTCCCTGTTGTTGAGGTTTAGCCCCACCAGCACCACGTCAGCCTGCTGCTGCGCCTCGCTGCCGCCGCCGACGGTACTGTCAAAGACTTTTACCAAAAAGAGCGCCCCGTTGCCGACAGTGGAATCCGGTATGCGGTTTCCGTTCTGGCCGAACTCGGTATCCGAATCATTGCCGGTGCTGGTCCATAGAGTACGGGTACCAAAGTTAATAGCGGCACTCGTTCCCGCTACACCGGTCTGTTCCTTGTCGGCGGCGCTGGCAAATATCGGGACATAGGCAAGTGCCCTTCCCGTGGTGGCATCGCCGGTGCTGGTCTGCGGAGGCGCCGGGTCGGTACAGACAAAGACGGTGTTGGGCAAATTGGAACTGGCCCCCACCTGCTCCCAGTCGGTAGTACCCTGAACAACAATTTTGTACACCGTACCCGGTACCATCGCGGTGGAAGCCACCTCCGCGCCCTCCGTTACCGGACTGACCCTGAAGGTTTTATTGCCGTTCCCCGAACCAGCCATGGTATCAACCTCGAACCGTAACCTGTAGTTGCGGGCCATAAAGTCCGTTGTCTGATACGCTCTCCGGTCGGACGGGGCATATTCCCCGGTTTCCGAGGGGATATCGCCCACCGTGTGGCTGTACGTGTGATCGGTCTTGAGGGTGATTTTGGAGATAACAGGCGGATGGTTGCGGATGTATAGATCATGTTTGTAGTGAGTAGCATTCCCCGCCAGATCGATGACAATGAAATGCAGTTCAATGGGACCGTCAATAAACCGGGTAGTGTCCCACTCAAAGCCCCAGGTGATTTTTCCGCCGGTGTCGGAAAAGCGTTCAATGTAGCCGTTTCCGTTGGTGTCCTCGCCGATCTCGTTCTTGCTGATCCGCGCCGCCCCGTAGTTGTACAGGTTTACATCATCGGCGGCAGGCATCGCCGGATAGTTCGGGAAAGCTGCCGGAATGGCGCCGCCCGCTTCCATGTCCTTGATATTTCTCGCTGTAACGCCGGCGCTCACGCCGCCGGTTCCCCATTCAATGCCGCGGGGGTTGTAATACACGCTTCCCCTTTTGAAATAGGCAAGCACTTCCTTCACGCCGCCTACAGCGCCGGAGTTGGCGCCCGAGTCAAGGGCTATTCCCTGAACCCAGTAACGGGTGGTGGCGGCATTCCGCGGCGCACGGTAACTTTCGTTTACCGGATAGAAGTTGTCGATCTGTATATTCAGGTTTGCCTGCGTCCGATTGACAGGCGAGGCAAAGTCTTCGGCCTGAATGTCAAGGAGGATATTGCCGCTTGAAGGACTCATCGGCGTACCGGCTATGGGGAACCTGCTGGTGGAGTCGATGCTGATCGTCAGGGGGTAATGGAACCGCTGTTCCCATGCCGCGCTTAATTCGTATGGCGCTGAAATGGGATTCCCCCGGGCAGCGTAGGCCGTGCCGCTTCCGGTTATTGCCTCGCCGTTGTATACAAAGTCGGTAAACGGATTATTGTTAACCGCTCCAATGGCTGTCCAGTTGACAGTCCCCGGTGTCCCAATCATGTACTTCATACCGGCGGTAAGGCCGCCGCCGCTTACGCTCACCAAAGCAGAGGAACCATCGGCTTGTACCGGCATACCGACAGTGAAAAGCGCGCCGGAAAGCACGTTACCAGAACTGAGCATATCCTCATAGCTGTTTGCCAGAGAATAGCCCACCGACCGCCACTGTATTTTGCTGATCGGCCCCGCGCCGGTTACTTCTGCGTGAATCTTGACCAGGCCGGCCGCCCTGACTCCGAGTTGGTAGGGAACAGTATCGTTGGTACGCTCGATCCTGACGTTTTCAACCGCCGGCATGGTGCTGTCTACCCTGAACGATCGTTCTACGATATTTCCCATCCGGTTCTGATCGGGATTCGCCGCGAAGAACGCAAAGTCCGACATCATGGGCAAATCGGAACAGGTGATAAACGCCTTGGAGTCCACAGCCATAACTTCGATGATCACGTCCTGCAGTGTCCCGTCGCTTGAGTTAAGCTCCCCGAACTGGTTAACGACAAAGTTCCAGAGTACCGAAGTGCCGGGATTCGAGAAAGTTGCCATTGCCCAGCCTTCCTCGTTGGTTTGCCTCTCGTCGTTCGGGTTGGGCATACCCGTACCGGGGATGTTCACCGGATAGCGGACAAGGTTGGAAAAACCGGCAGTATCCTTTGTCGTGCCCTTCCAGGTTCTTACCATTACTGCGTAGACCCAGTTATTGTCATTGGCCTCCCCGTTTACCCGCACTTCGCCGCCCAGCCGTTGGTTTTCCGAGGGGAAGAAAATATTGGCTTTGGGGATATCTCCGTCGGGATCGAGGATCAAAACGTGGGGCTGGCCGGGACTTATATCATTCACCGACTGGTTTCCGGCAATGTCCGTTACCCTTATTCTGAAGGGCAGACTCCAAATATTGCTGGAAGGATTCGGCGTAATTGTTCCGCCCGAAACGCTGACCCTGTCCGCCTTGGTTTCAACTAACAGCGATAAATCGTTCGCGTTGAACGTGTAACTCCAGCTGTACAGTCCGCCGGCAAAACCCGAACCCTGTACGCCAAGGGACGGCGCCATGTCGAACCAGTCACCCTGATCCTTGCCTATCATGTACTCCACTTTGCTTACCGCGTTGTTGTCATTGGAAGTGCCGCGCACAACGGTAGTGCCGGTAACCTGCTCAAGCCATGTCGGGGTTATGATGGACGAGGATGGCGGGGTGATGTCGTAGGTAAAGTCCCGTGTCCTCGAAGCGGTATTCCCGCTGTAGGCTTCTGCCACCACGTTGACAGTGTAGGTTCTTCCGTCGGTTAAATATATATCCGGTATTAAAATACCCCAATACATATTACCGTAGTGGGGGCTTCCCAACGGCGAAGGGGGATATTCAACGGTGGCCACCGGCTGCGCATTATTTCCCTCATAAAGGCTGGCCGTTACCTTGCGCATACCGTTATAGTTTTCCGCCGTTCCGGTAATGTAATATCCTTTGCCTGCCGGAACCGAAGGGTACGGCGCGCTGTACCAGGCCGGAGCCGGACTGGGATACAGAGGATGGCTGGAAAGATGATTCCCGCCGTTTATAACAGAAGGGGGCGCGTTAAGGACAAGGGTGGGGGTCGAATTGTCTATCGTAAATTCCACTTCATCGCCGGTGACCGTGGCAGTGCCGGCAGCAAAAGCCCCCTGCCCGCTTAGCGGCTTGCCGTTAAGACTCACATTGGCCGGGCTTGCCCTGTCCGTCACCTTTACGGTGATCCGGTACAGTTCCACACCCAGCGTAAGATCGGGGGCGGGACCGATGTTCTTGTTCCAGTTCCGCATGATTCCCAACGTTCCGCCTGCGGGGGCTTCAAGCAGCATGGTGTAACCCGCGCTGTTCGTACCAGTGCTGTCGGAGACAACGCTCCATGTCTGGGTACTGCGATCCATTTTTTCAATTTTTGTCTCTATTGAGCGAATCCCGTAATCATCCTCTGCGACTCCCTGGATTTTGAATACGGTGTCTCCAAAATTGGTGCCGCTGCCCATAGTGAGGTTGTGGAATCCCAGCGTGGGTACGCCGGTATCCTTGATAAAGCTAAACTGCCGGGCAGTCGTTCTGCCTGCATCGTCTTCGGCGGTAAAGGTTATGGTATTCTGCCCTTCGGGAAGTCCGTCAAAGATCACCTTGTCAAGAGTCCACGACCATGCGAATTCTTTTTCCTGGGCGGCGTTAAGGGAAAAGGGTCCCGATGAGAGGACGGTATCCACCCCGTTGTTTATCCTTACCCGCAATTCTTTCAGGTTAACATCTCTGGCTGTGCCCGCCAGGGTAAATACGTTTGAGCTCTGAATGCCGTAACACATATTTTCCGCAGGGTTGGACGAATTCCAGTCAATCTCCGGCGGCTTTGTATCTACATTAAAGACGATGTTTGTTTTGAAACCATCGGTATTGACTCCGTTGAACGCGGGGAATGCAGGGTTGCCAAGCCTGTCCTGAACACGGATATCCAGCCACCAGGTGCCGTCAGGAATCCCGTCCGCGCCGCTCCAGAAGAAACTATAACCGGTCAGGGGAATAGTCCAGTTCACGTTTTTGCCCGGATCCGTTCCCAGATGAATTTTTTCCCAAAGCGGGTAGGTCTCGCTGAGTGCACTTCCCGGCGTACTGCCGGGAACGGTCGAAGTTAAAGTTACCGAGTTGTATATCCGGTATTCAAAGTAATACTCGCCGTTTCCGTCCTTGGAAAATCCGATTCGGGAATGATCGTCGTTGAAGGAACCCCGGATCGAGGGATTCTCATCCAGGAGCGCATTTTCTCCGGCTATAGCCAGTGCATTGTCCTTCTGTGCAGCCAGAGCCGGATCAGCTGCAGGGTTTGCTTCCCACATGGCTTTGGTGATCCTTGCATCTCCGGTGTTTTGGAAAACAATCGCCGGGCCGCCTGAGTCTTTGGAAAAAACCACCTGGATGGAACCTGAATTCCCCGCCAAATCCAGCGCGTCAAATCTGACAGTATGGGTTCCATCCGCGATTGCGTTAAACTGGGTGGAATCGAGCGCCAGTTCCCAGGTATAGCCCGGCGCGCTGCCATCGGCGGAGATGAATCCTTCCTTTCCGCTCCCTCCGTCATTTATGGTCCATTTAATCTGCGGCGCACCCGTACCGGGGGACTGGATATTGTCCAGGTTAAGTTCCGCCACCGTACCTCTGAGGGTAAAAGTGTCACGGAAAATATACGGCGCTGCGACAGGGAATGTAACAGCGATTACCGGCGGCGTTGTGTCCCGTGTAAACTCCAGAATGTAATCGCCGTCTATATAACCAGGACGGGGCGCGGAAGGATCATTTTTATCCCAGCCGGCGGTAAAAGGCGGGCTATTCGTTACCGGACCACGGTTATTTCTGTCACGCCCCAGCTTAGAAAGCGGATGATCGGCCACAGTGATCCGAAGCCTTTTTATCCCGTCACCTTCGATTCCCGGCATACTGGCGAAAGGTACGTTAAGTTCAAATTCCCTTGCAGGAGTAGAGAGAACCATGTCCGCAACAGTCATCCACGTACTTGAGCCGGCGGGGTTGTTAAATTCGATTTTATACGAACCAACATTATCGTCATCGGTCAGGATGCCGCGCAGGTTGGCCGCAGCGGATATAAAAGAATACGGCAGGGGGCTGTTGACGCTGATCACCGGAATATCGGACTCCTGGTCAACCAGGAAGTACCATTTTTCAAATGCTTCATTCCCTGCCCTGCCCCGCGCCCGGATATAAAGGGTATAGTGACCATCGGGGATGTCAGGATCGTCATAGTCATCGCTCGGGCCGATAGTATCAATTTCCGGGGACAGCTGGGTGATTCCGGTTCCGGCGGCATAGATAGTTCGTCCGCCCGCCGCCTGCCCCGAGACAGGAGTATCCCAGACAGGATCGCCATCGGCATCAGCCGCCGCGCCGGAGCGGGGCAAGAGCCACCATCTGCTCTCATCAACGCCGAAGTCATCGGAGATAAGGGCGTTAAAACGAAAAACACCGTTCACCGTATAGAGCATTTTGCCATCAACCATATTTTCTTCGGTTTTTGCCGCCCTGACGTTGGTTAGAACAATGTCCGGTGATGTATCAATGATCTGTACCAAAAAACCCTTTTCGGTATAATCCCTTTCATTCTCGGAAGAAGTCTCCCATACGCGGACATCAAACCCATACTCAGCTTCGGTAAATTCGTATAATTCACCCGTCGGTACACCATCTTCATCTACGACTGGAATCTTGGCGCCTTTTTTGATTTTTGGACTAAGGAAAAGATACTCCCGCTCAGGCGTGCCCTTGCTGCTCACTGTCCAGCGGGGATCGCCTGCCTGGTCAGGATTGGGATCGGTTTTGTTGTAGGCACTGCCCATTCCCAGCGCCCATCCAAGCATCTTTTCAGAGCGTTCCTGTGCCGTTGTCCCTGAATTGTTCTTTACCACAAGGATGGCCTTCTTAATGCCGCTTCCATGCCGGGCTCTTGCTTCGATAACAAATTCCGTGCCGCCGCCGGTATATTTCTGATTCTGCCTGCCATCCTGCCCGTAGGGGGAATCGCCCCCGTGTATATCGTAATCGGGCGGTACATTCAGGAGGAAACCGGGGGAAGAAACATCATCTTTGTTGAAGTAAAGATCAAGCGCAGGGGGCCCTTCGCTCACGATTATAAATATTTCCGCTGCGGGGTAATCCATGGGCGGATAAATATTTACTTTTTTATTTATCCCTGTTCCCGATTCGCCAATATCGGAAGCCATAATACGGAATTTATAAGGGAGGGCAGAGGTATACGGCAGAGGCAGATCGGAAGCTGTACCGTCCACATTACGCATATATGCTTTCAGCTTAAACCCGATATTTCTCGATCCGCCATATCCCGGGGGATCATTATTGCGGTCAGGCCAGTCGGATGGGCCGATAAAATCGTCTATCTTTATATCGTCCCATTCGCAGGTGTCTTCTGTTTCCCCCTTGTTTGGGTTCCAGATTTTAATTTTGGGGTATGGAGCCAATATCCCCTGGGCGTCGAACACGCTGCCGAGTATATCGCCCTTTGAGAACACTATGGGCTTTTTGGCCGCATTTTCGCCGCTCCAGTTATAGTATTCTCCGTCATGGGGAACGACAGTCCAGAAATCAGCATCCAGGTAGGGTGCATTCATGGAAATTTCAGGCGGACCTGTCTTGATAATATAACTGTTGGGATCGGAATATGTGGCATGTTTCGCGTCGTCATACGCAGCTAAATACAGATAAAAATCGCCGTTGGGAACAAAAGGCTTGTTATCAATCCAAAATCGCGGGTTGTCTAGGTCCAGCGTAAATGTCCAAATTTCATCTGACTCATGATACATAGAAACGGATTTCCAGTTGTCATTTTTATCCTGTCTGTAATAGGCATCTACGTTTTTAACCGCAATATCATCGGTTATCTTCGCTCTGAAAGTAATCATACTTTCTTTCAAAAAATCACCGGATGGCGGGGTAATTTCATGAATTTTAGGAGGGTTAATGTCAACTCTGGGACCAAGGCCGGCTGTGAACGGATTCCCGTCGCAGGCAATAACTATTCCGGAAAAAATGAAAAATAACCCGATTGTCTTTACTGTTTTCACGAGTTTGGTATGCATAATAGTCTCCTTTTAGTGGATCGGTGAAAGTAATCCTGGTTCAATGTGTTGCGGTTTGCAGTTTCTATACCTAGAAAGTACGAATTGGCGGCGCTGCTTTCAATGAAAATCGTATTTATTGAAAAATAATACTTTTGTTTGAAAGCTCGGCAGGAGAAGAACAAAAAAAGCTGCCCGGCCCAGCCAGAGCTGGGCATACGGACAGCCTCCTCCTTTTAAGGATTATTCGGTTTTTATAATATAAAAGCTACAACAACAACAGCGCCTATCAAAAACAACAACAGACAGTAAGCCAGAGAGTTGATTAACGGTTTCTTGGGCATCTCAAACCGCTTGTCCATACCGCGGTTCAGGAAACCAAACAATTTCCCGAAAATACTCTCGGAAGTCCTCTGCGAAAAACCCAGTCCAAAATCGGGAACTGTTGTTTTTTCGACAATCTTTTCGTAAGTCTCCTGCGAGATGCCCAGGCCAAAATCGGGAATTGTTGTCTTCTCGACCATCTTCTCGTAACTCTCGCGGGCAAAGCCAAGGCCGTAATCCGCAGGCGCTTTCTCCAGCATGGTGTCGCAGGCTTCCCGCATATACCCGAGTCCGGCGTACACATCGGGCATTTCTTCCGCAATGCCGGCGAATTCTACCTTTACGTTGACAAAATCGGGCTTAAAGTTGGCCATTTTTGCAATCCAGAAGTTACGGAAAGCCATAACCGCACGGAAGCCAAGCGATGACACAACCGTAACAAGGCTGCTGTATATCCTCGCAACCAGGGCGCCGATAAAGGGCAGAAGCCGCAGCAGCAGGGGACGATAAATTTTTCTCTCGATGTCGAGGAAAGATGGCCACAGGTTCACATATATTGAACGTTTCTTTTCGTCCTTTGCCATAAGAACGCCGCGGACTATAAAGGTATAGATAATTACCCCGATAGACAGCGATGCGACCGCACCCTTGACATTTGCCCACACGAAGAATTCCACAGGATGAGCCAAACCTTTTCCTTTCATAAATACTTCCCCGAATTGAGCGATGGGGATCATAAACGTATACGGAGAAAAACCCAAAACAGGAAGAATAAGCGCAGCTGTCAGCAATACTGCGGCGCTTGCTTTTGAGATATACTTCTTGTTCAGGGCGGTCAGCTTTTCCTGGTGGAACTGGTTCTTTTCGATACAGACACAGGTAAATATCTTTATCATGTACGCGGTGGTCAGGCCGCCGGTAAGGGTAAAGATACTTTCCACAATCCGGAAGTAATGTGCCATGGGTATATAATCGTAGTAATACCAAATGCGTTCTACGATAGATTCATGGAGCAATGTCTTGCTTACATAGCCGTTCCAGAACGGAATACCTATGATGGCCATAACCCCCATAAGGAAGCAGAATGTAAACAGGGGCTTGCCCCGCCCAAACCCGCGAACCTGGTTAAGGTCAAGCTGGTGCAGGTTTACGTACACCACACCGGCCATAAGGAACAGTACCAGCTTTATCAGCGAGTGGTTGATCATGTGCAGCATGGTTCCCATTGTAGCCATTGAAGTATACTTATAGGTATCCCCGTTATTGAGGATGCACATCATCCCCACGCCCACCAAAATAAACCCAATCTGCGATACCGAAGAACAGGCAAGCGTACGTTTTAAGTCAATGGAGAACAGCGCCAAAAGCGCACCGGTAAACATCCCGAGAACCCCGATACTGAGCATAATGAGTCCCCAGTTGAATTCTCCGTTGAAAATCAGGGCACTTACTATCAAAATGCCAAAGATACCGGTTTTGGTCAGAACGCCGGAGAGCAGGGCGCTTGCCGGCGCGGGCGCGACGGGGTGGGCGTTGGGAAGCCAGATATGCAGAGGATACATACCGGCCTTTCCGCCAAAGCCAACCAGCATAAAAGCGGCAGCCATGTACAGCCGTGCCCTGTTGCCATCGAAATGTTTCATGGCTTCATAGAACGCGCCTATTTCCGTAGTGCCCAGTTCGGCGTTCACAATGAAAATGCCAAAGATCATCGACAGGCCGCCGATTACGGCAACGGCCATATACGTCCTGGACGCCTCCAGTGCAAGCCGCCTTTCATCATGCAGAACCATTACATAGGAAGTAAACGACATTATCTCGAAGAACAGGAATGTTGTAACAAGATCCGCCGAAAGGAAAGTCCCTATCGTTCCGCTGAGTGTCATCAACAGGAAGAAGTAATACCGGTTGCGGTTGCGGTAGTGGGCAAAATATTCCCGGGAGAAAATCGTGGTCATCATCCACATAAAGGCGGTTATCGTTCCATAGATGGCACGGAAACCGTCCAGCTGAAGATGTATCTTGTAACCCATGAAGCCGATAAACTCAAATGCCGGCGGATGCTCGTTGCTTGCCGTAAAAGCGATAGCAACCATAACGATAAACTCAATGACCACGGCGGATATCGCAAAATAGTCACGCCCGCTCTTGCTTCTCCTGCCAATCAGAAAACTGATAAACGCTGCGGCAATGGGCCAGACAGTCAGAAAGAAGAGGCCGTGGTGTCCGATTGTTTCCAAATTCATATTAGCTCAGCCTCCTTTCAAAACAGCGGAGCCGCTATTCTAGTGATGAAATCCACCAGCGGACCGGGGAACATTCCAAACAATACACAGCATACCGAAAGAACCACCAGCGGCACGGTCATGTATTTATTGGGCTCGGAGCTTTTCAGGTTTTTATAGTCAAAACCCGCGCCGGGGAAGAACGCATTGGCGAAAATGGTAATCAGATAACCTCCCGTAAGCAGGGCGCTGATAAGGAGGATACCCGCGCCGAAGGCCCCAAGGAAGGGATGGTTGGAGGTAATACCTCCCATCGCCAAAGACCACTTGCTGACAACGCCGGCTGTTGGAGGAACGCCTACCAGGGCAACAGACGCGATGGTAAAACACCACATGGTTATGGGCATCGCCTTGCCAATGCCTTTCAGCTCGTAAACATAGGTCTTGTGGGTCTTGTAAATTATGGCGCCGGCGGAGAGGAACAGTACGTTTTTGATGATCGCGTGGAAAATAATGTGCAGCATCGATCCCAAAAATCCGGTCGCGCTCATAATGGTAAAACCAAACAGGACATACGAAACCTGGCTGACCGTTGAATACGCCAGCCTCCGTTTAAGGAGTTTTTCCTTAAACGCAAGCATAGACCCCATAAAGACCGTCATCAGCGTCATAATCATCAGGGTTGTCTGCACCCAGCTTCCGTAGACAAAATCCACCCCGAATGCAAAGAACGTTACCCTGATGATGGCCAAAACACCGGCCTTGGTAATGACGCCGGAAAGCAGGGCGCTGGCCGGCGCAGGCGCAACCGGGTGAGCGGTAGGCAGCCATGCGTGCAGCGGCCACATGCCGGCCTTGCAGCCGAAACCGATAAAGGCCATCATAAAAATCACCAGCAGCAAAGGCTCGTAACCGGCGATCTTCGCGGGATCCAAAACGCCTCCGGGAGTGAAGTTGATTGTCTTCCCGAAGTAAGCGATGAAGATAAATCCCACCAGTGCAAATGCCGCCCCGAAGAAAGAGTACATCAGATATTTGCTTCCGGCTTTCATGGCCTCCGCCGTTTCGGAGTGGATAACCAGCGGGTAGGTAATAAGAGTCATCAGCTCATAGAAGAGATACAGGGTAAAGAAATTGCCTGCCATGCAGATACCCATAATAATCCCCAGAGTCATGAGAAAGAAGGTAAAGAAACGAACATCCTTCCCTTCATGCTTGATATACTCAAATGTGTAGAACGTTGCCGCAAGCCACAACAGCGACGCCAGAACCAGGAAAAAGCGCGACAGATTGTCGACTCTCAATAACATATAGACGGAAGCTGTTATGTTAAACAGTTTAAGTTCCAGGTTTGTCATGCATATAGCGATAATGACGAACAAAACGTTCAGCCCAACCACCGTGGCTACATAAGCCTGGCGCCTGCCCCGGTTCTCGCCCAATCCCAATAACGGCAAGAGTCCTCCCGCCAATATTGGAAACAGAACCGGGACTATTGTATAAAAATTCATGCGCCGTTCCCCCTTCTATTTTAAGCGGCTTTTAATGATGCACGCTTTCGGCAGCCGCCTTTACAGCCTTAACAACCTCAACAATATGGAAATCTTTGATTGCCTGCTCAAGGAAAGGCTGAAGAACATTGTTGGCGCATAACGCAAAAATTATTACACCACAGGACAACAGGCCGATCGGCAGCAATGCTCCCAGGGGACGTTCCTTGGACACGCGGCTTTCCGCTATTGCCCGTGCTTCCGGCCCGAAGAAGGAGCGGATAACCACCGGCAGATAGTACAGGGCGTTCAGCAGCGAAGAAAGAACCAGGGCAACCATTACCCAGAATTTGTGGGAATCCATAATGCCCATTGCAAAATTCCATTTGCTGTTAAAGCCGATGAACAGGGGGATACCGACCATGGAAAGGGCGCCTACCAGGAAGAATGTCATGGTAATCGGCATCTGGTAACCAAGGCCCTGCATCTTGTCAAGCCGGCGATTATGGGTTTGTTCAATAATGGAGCCGGCGACAAGGAAGAGCCCGGCCTTCGTAATGGCGTGGGCAAATATGTGAAAAATCGCCGCATACAAACCCAGCCTGGTGCCAAGCCCAATACCCATGAATATGTATCCAATCTGGGCGACAGAGGAGTAGGCAATCATGCGCTTGATATCGGTCTGCAATATAGCCATTACAGAACCGGCCAGCATGGCAATTACACCCAAAACAAGAACTACCCCCAGCAATGTCATGATGTTATGGTCGTGGGCAAAATGACTCTGACTGACAGCGCCGTACATCATCTTAATGTAGAAAATCACATAGGCCTTCAACACGAGACTGGAGAGCACAGCGGAAGAAGGAGAGGGAGCGGTACCGTGGGCATCGGGAAGCCAGATATGCATGGGGAACAGCGCACTTTTGAAACCTACGCCGACAGTCAGGAATATCAGGGCGAAAAACACGGAAGTCGCGTTCTCTTCAAAAACATGACCATGCGAAAGTCCCTCATAAATTCCCGATATGGTAAGGGAATGTGTAATGGAGTACAGAATTACGATGGCCATAAGCACAAAACCGGAACCAAGAATCGACAGGGCCAGATACTTGAGGCCCGCGCGGACATTCTCCGGCTGATTCTTGATAATGACGATACATGCGGCGGCAAAAGAACTCAGTTCAATGAAGATAAATACATTGAAGAGGTTGTCGAAGAAGACAACGCCGCAGAGCATGGCGATCAGCGTGCAGATCAGGGCGTAGTACAGCGGGACGTACTTTTTCTCCACATCGTGTTCGATCATGGTACACGATGCCCACATGATCAGAAAACCGATGCCCGTAAAAAGACAGGCCATGAACGCTTCCAGCGGACCGACGGAAACCGACAGGTTCCAGGGCGGGCTACCTAACACATACGTGATGGTTTCCCCATTGGCTGTTGCGGCTGCAAGCATGACAGAAATAACAAGACCAACACCCAGAGAGAGCAGAGTCATTGTTTTCGCAAAAGCACTTTTCTTCACTATACTGAGTGAGACAGCCGAAAAAAGTAAAATCACAATAATCGCGACAGGCAGCATTAAGATTTCCTCCTTACCAAATGTCCTGTTTAATAACGTTAATAACGTTAATCTATATAATTTCCTTAGCGAGACAAAACGTTGATCATCCCAACCAGGCAAATCCCCCTTCAAGCGCTCTTAACAGTGGGCCGAAGAAAATGCCAAGGGCAAGATTCGCCACTATCAAGCATACCAGCGTAAAAGAGACAGACAGTTTCAATCTCTCTGCCGGCATAGTACCGGTTTCCAGCCCTGTTTTCCCTCCGTTTGAATAGAGTTTAAACAGGGTAGGAACATAGTAGAGCGCGTTCAGGAACGTGCTCAACGCCAAAACAATGACTGCAATTAATCTGCCGTTGGCGCCATGCATTGCGGCATCGGCCAGATAGAATTTTGAGGGAAAACCGGCAAAAAACGGAATCCCGACAAGAGAACAGGCTCCCGTAATAAAAGCGGCGCCGGCGAGTTTACTTTTCAGGGCAACTCCCCTCATTTCAAAAATATCCTTGCTTCCCGCCGCGTTAATCAGCGCGCCCGCTGCGATAAACAGCATGCTCTTGGTAAAGGCATGGGCGATAATGTGATAACTTGCGGCGGCAAATGCAGCGGGGGTATTAAGGCCAACACCCATAAATATGTATCCAATGTGGGCCACGGAAGAATAGGCGATCATCCGTTTGATGTCTTTCTGCATAAAGGCGATGACAGAGCCCGCAACCATGCTCAACAGACCCAGTGCGAACAGGGCGGGCAAAATCCCAAGTATATTCGCCACCTCGATGCCGTATACCCGGGATATCAGCTTGACCAGCAGTACGATATAGCCTTTGAGAATAAGGCCGGAAAGAACCGCCGAAGAAGAGGTGGTGGCGTATCCGTGGGCATCGGGAAGCCATGTATGGAATGGAAACAGGGCACTCTTGACTGCGACCGAGATGCAGAACAAAACCAGCGTTACCGTCAGCGGCATAATGTACTGCCCCCTGGCTGCCAGCCCAACGATCACTTTATGGGCAGGCTCCATAAGGAGGTGTCCGGTTATTCCGTACAGAATCGTGGTAGACAGCAAAAACAGCCCCGAACCCAATACGCTCAAGATCATATATTTGATCGTTGCCTTGACTGTTTCTCCGCTTTCCTTGGCTACGACAATGGCGCAGGCGGCCAGGGTATTAATCTCTATAAAGACATAGCTGGTAAAAATATCGTTTGTGAATACCAGCGCCATAAGGGAAGCGGTACAGAGATTCATCATCAGGTAGTAATAATGAATCTTTCCCTTTTTAATATCGTTCCCGGTATCGTTTAACCCTCCAAGAAGGGAAAAGAACATGACAACCGAAAAGGCACAGGACAGTAATGCCTCAAGCGGGCCTGCCCTCAGTTCGTTGCCCCAGGGTGCCGGGAAATATCCCATGCTGTAGGTAAAGGTTTCCTTGGGCGATTGCAAAAGCGTAAGAAGGAGCGAAAAGGACAAAAGGGCCAGTACCATTTGTACAAACAGGGAAATGGTGCGGCTGACCTTTTCGTTTTTCAATACCAGCATCAGTATTGATACCACCAGGGGCAGCATAATAGTGACGAACGGGAAGTGGTTGTACAACTGCATTAACCGTTCCTCCTTTCAGCCATCAAGGTGATTTTCTCCATATCCAGAGTCCCGTAGTATTCGTACAGTTTCAGACACAGGGCCAGCATAAACGCCGTAACGCTGACCGCTACAACAATTCCTGTCAGTACGAGTCCTGCGGGTATGGGGTTAATGTAACGCGCTGTATCTGTTATTCCTTCGGCGATAATCGGAGCGCTCCTGCCGGCTATATAGCCTTTTGCCGTAAGGAAAAGAAAGATAGCCGTATCCATGATATTAAAACCTATCACCTTTTTGATGAGGTTCTTCTGCAGTAAAAGGGTAGTTAACCCAATCCCAAATAAGATAATGGCCGCAACTTCCATGCTTACACCTCACCTTCTGAAAAAAGTGCATAAATGCCATATACCGTGCAGGAAACAATAATTCCAACGCAAATGTTCAGGGGAAGGATCAGTCCCGAACTCAGGATATTGCCCGGTATGCCAAGGGGAATGCCGGTATGAAGCCCGCTGGCACCCATGGAAAAAGCCCATCCCTTCACGAGAGCGTAGAAAAGCAACGCTATACAGGTCAAGACAGAATAGGTTTTAAATGAAAAGAACCGGCGAACTTTTTCGGCGCCGAAAGCAAACGCGAATAGTGCTATCCCCGCGCCCATTATGGCCCCTCCCGAAAAACCGCCGCCCGGCGACAGATGCCCGTTAAGGATAATGTAGATGCCGAAAATAAACACAAACGGCGATACCATGCTGACAATTACCCGCAAAATAAGCGGCTGGTCTGTTTTATCCGGTTTGGGGATGCCGGAACCTGCAATGGTACGAATCAGCATGATAACGGCTACTACGGCGGTAAACAACACGATAGATTCCCCAAGCGTATCAAAAGCCCGGTAATCAAGGATCATCGCTGCAACGGCATTTACCGCCCCGGTTTCAGTTACACCCCTTTCAATGTAACGGGAGTATACCTCGTTAACGGTGGGATTCCGGGGATTGCCGAATTCGGGCATCTCGGCCAGGGTCAGAAGCAGTACCGCTATTATGACGGCTGTCAGAAGCACGGAGAATATACGAAAGAAAAGATGCGCTGACTGCAGCCTTCTTTTTATCTTCCTTGTCAGCATGATACCCTGCATCAGCGCAGACGCATGGGCAAGCATCCCGGCTTTACGCGGACTCTCTGCGCCGGCAAACATTACGGAGTAATCAAATTCCTCGTCTATCACACCGTCTTCGGCGTAGTCAGAAACCTGTTCGTCATCTTTGGAATCATGGGCTTTATGTTCATCATGTCCGTGGGCATCGTGGCCGCCATGTCCTCCGTGGGCGTCATGACCACCGTGGCCGCCATGTCCTCCGTGGGCGTCATGACCGCCGTGGGCATCATGTCCTCCGTGGGTATCATGCGCCCCATGAGCATCATGTCCTCCATGGGCGTCATGCCCGTGGGCGTCATGGCCGCCGTGAGAATCATGATCGCCGTGATCTCCATGATGATCATCGCCATCACCGTAATCTATTTCCCGTTCCGAAACAGGAGGCAAACCGGTTTCGGCATTTACCCAATCAAGGAACTTTTTCATACCGCCTGAG
>Ga0082212_10003836_pt1 | contig 21126 bp, 17 predicted proteins | sample TergutNt197P3_FD_71548 | JGI IMG/M metagenome (GOLD analysis project Ga0082212, IMG submission 71548) | Neocapritermes taracua P3 segment gut microbial communities from Petit-Saut dam, French Guiana - Nt197 P3 | ecosystem: Host-associated > Arthropoda: Insects > Digestive system > Gut ... | reverse complement strand
CGACTTCTTTGGATTTGAGTCAAAAGCCGATACACTCGCCGGTTTTGAACGCCGCATATCGGAAAGCATCCCACCGTTCCAGCCGGATGGATCAAAATCTATCTCTTTGTTTGAAGCACTGCAGACCGCTGCTATCAGAGGTCAGATGAAGTTTGAAGCTGAGATTCAACTGAATGAAGAAAAGTGTAATATCATCGTTGAGCTTATCCGGATTCAATATGAAAACAATTTCGCAATTGTATGCTATATCTTCGACGTATCCGAAATACACAAACGTGAGTTAGCTCTGCAATATGCTCAGGAAGTCAACGAACTGCAGCTCACCAAACTAGGGTTGGTGGTACATGCTTCAAAGATAGGGTTGTGGGATATGGTTATTGAAGCAGGCGATACCGACAAACCTATAATTCATGCGACCTGGTCTGATGAATTCCGATATATGCTGGGGTATTCCGATGAAACCGACTTCCCGAACGACATAGCGGTTTTGATGCAGGCACTGCATCCGGATGATCTCCAACGAACAACCGAGGCATTCATGAGGCATCTGACCGATAAAACCGGAACCATCCCGTTCGATATCGAATTTCAGCTGAAGACTATGTCGGGAGAGTATGTGTTCTTCCACGCCAACGGAGAGACTATACACGACGATGAGGCAAATCCGATACGAGTTGCGGGAGCACTGGTGGATATTACTGAATCGAAGAATCTACTACTACTCAAAGAGCAACAGCGTATCGAAGCGGATGAAGCATCTAAGTCTAAGAGTGCCTTCTTAGCCAACATGAGTCATGAGATACGTACCCCAATGAACGCGATCATCGGTATGACTACCATCGCAAAAGGATCCTCCGAGATAGAGCGAAAGGACTATGCAATACAAAAAATCGAGGATGCCTCCAATCACCTACTCGGTATCATAAACGATATACTTGATGTGTCTAAGATTGAATCAGGTAAGTTTGATCTGTCACCTACCGAGTATCGTTTTGAGAATATGCTGCAACGTGTGGTGACCATCAACAACTATAGAATTGATCAAAAGCTGCTGCATCTATCGGTGCACATCGACAAGAATATCCCTAGGGTTATGTATGGTGATGAACAACGACTGGCCCAGGTCATAACTAATCTGCTGTCCAATGCGGTGAAATTCACACCTGAACAGGGTTTTATCACTATAGATACCCGTCTTGTAGATGAACTCGACGATATATGTACACTCAGAATCTCTGTCTCCGACAGCGGTATAGGGATCAGCCAAGAACAGCAGGCTAAGCTATTCCAATCTTTCCAGCAGGCTGACAACAGTACCTCTCGTAAGTTCGGAGGTACCGGGCTGGGTCTTGCTATCAGTAAGAGTATCGTCGAGATGATGGATGGTGAAATATGGATTGAATCGGAACTCGGAAAAGGAGCCAGCTTCATCTTTACTATAAAGGTTAAGCGCATTGCAGACCGAGAACCCACCGCTCCTAACTGGGTGGATCTACGCATATTAGCCGTCGACGATGATCCGCTAGCGTTGGAGTATCTCAAGGAGGTCATCACCGGATTCGGTGCCATATGCGACGTAAGCAAAAGTGGAGAAGACGCACTCAAGCTGATTGAACGCAGTGGTATATATGACATCTATCTGGTCGATTACAGGTTGCCGGGGATGAATGGCATCGCCTTAACCCGTCGGTTGAGAGCACAACATGCTTCGAGCGATAAAAAGGCTTCAGTTGTACTGGTATCCGCTGTTGAATGGAGTACCGTGGAGGAGGAAGCTAAAGACGCTAAGATTGACAGTTTCATCACTAAACCTATCTTTCCTTCGGCAATCGTAGATGTCGTCAATTCACTCATAGGTGCCAACCGACAGGAAGTTGAAACACCCGAGCAAGAGGTAATTTCCTATGAGGGTAAGCATATATTACTGGTGGAGGACGTAGAGATCAATCGTGAGATCGTGATGACACTGCTTGAACCTACCATGATTACAATAGATAATGCGGAAGACGGAGTCGAAGCGATTGAGATGTTTACTGCCGCTCCCGAGCAGTATGACCTCATCTTTATGGATATACAGATGCCCAATATGGATGGTTACGAGGCTACTCAAAGAATAAGGGCACTTGATATCCCGAATGCGAAAACCATCCCCATAATTGCGATGACCGCAAATGTCTTCCGAGAAGACATTGAAAAATGTATTGACTCCGGTATGGATGATCATGTTGGAAAACCAATTAACATCGAAGATCTCCTTAGTAAACTACATTCATATATAGGTAGGTCAGATATATGAAACGTATAATATCATTTCTGACAATATCAGTAGTTTTGTTATCTCTTTTCGGTTGTCAATCTATAAGAAACGAATATTTCGATATCTCCAGCATCTCTTCCTTTAGAGATATACCAGGGATAACGGAGTCTGAGATATCCACTATTGAAGCCTTAAAAAGCGAACGAGAATACCTAAAATATGGTCAGATGCTGGAAACGGAAGCCTTTATACTGCCGGACGGCAGTTATTCCGGATTTGCTCAGTTGGTCTGCGAACTGCTAACCGAGTTGTTTGATATTGAATTCCGGCTAGATCTATATAGCTGGGAGGAACTAAAATCAGGTCTCGATAGTCAAACGATTGATTTTACAGGTGATCTGACCCCCACCCCTGAGCGAATGCAGCTCTATTATATGACCCATCCGATTGCAGAGCGTTCACAGAGAATCTTTATGCGAAAGGATCGAAACGATCTGAACAGCGAAAAGGATATTAACGGACTGACTGTCGGAATACTAGGTGGTACGATAGATATTGATGCTATCAAGGATTCCTATCCCGAGTTGACATTTAATACCGTTGAAGTTGATGGGTTTGATATTGCTGCCCATATGATTCGCACCGAAGAAATAGATGTATTCATAACCGAAGGGGTAATAGATCCCTTATTCGAGAAATACGGATTCATTAAGTCACGGGAGTTTTTCCCCTTAGTATATACACCGGTATCGCTGACCACAGCGAATGAAGGGCTGAAGGATATAATATCGGTACTTAATAAATACATCATCGCCGGTGGTATCGATCAGTTTTACAGCTGTTACCGTATGGGTAACGAAGCCTATGCCAGCCATAAGCTGGGTCAATCCTTCACCAAAGAAGAATCTGCCTTTGTGAAAGAATTAATCGATAACAACCAGACGATAAAAATCGCATTGGAACACGACAACTATCCTTTCAGTTTCTACAATAAGACAGACAAAGAGTTTCAGGGTATTGCGGTTGACGTATTGAATGAAATCGGATACCTTACTGGCATTACCTTTGAGCTGGCAAACGATGAGCATACCCCCTGGTCAGAGATTCTATCGATGCTGAAAAACGACGATGTCGCCATCGTCTCACAGCTTATACAGACTGAAGAACGAAAGGGACAGTTTCTCTGGACCGATCGGCCCTATGCATATTCCTACTATGCGCTTATCTCTAAGCAGGATTACCCCAATCTGGCAACCTATCAGGTTGTTCGCGCTAAGGTGGGTGCTGTAGGCGGTTCGGCATATGAAGAGAAATACCGCGAATGGTTCTTAGATAACAATAATCTGTCGCTGTTTGATACTATGGATGTAGCGTTGATTGCGCTTGAAACAGGTGAGATTGACCTATTGATGGGAGCAGAACATCTGTTACTCACCCAACAGAACTATCGGGAAAAACCCGGATACAAGGCTAATATCCGCTTCGGTGTTCCGACCGAGTCATTTTTTGGTATAAACATAAACGAGGAGATACTCTGTTCTGTCATCAATAAAACACAAACCTACGTAGAGACCGATATTATATCGGATAACTGGAATAATCGTGGCTTTGACTATGTCAAGCAGATGACTCAGCAACGTTCAAGATTCTACCTGATAATTGCCATCGCCTTGTTCATCGTCTTCATTCTGACCGTATTCATGCTTCTGAAAAATCGCAAACTCAATCACAATCTAGATCAAATCGTCAAGGATCGAACGATTGAACTTGAGCATCAGACGCTTGCTGCACAGGAAGCCTCAAGAGCAAAGAGTGCGTTTCTGGCAAACATGAGTCATGAGATCCGCACCCCTATGAATGCTATCATTGGAATGACCTCGATTGGTATCAACACGAATGAGTTAACTAGGATGAAGGATTGTTTCGGAAAGATTGACGGAGCATCCAAACACCTGCTGACGTTGATAAACGATATTTTAGATATGTCTAAGATAGAATCCGGAAAATTCGAGCTTTCAGAATCAGAGTTTGATTTCGAGAAACTGATATCTCAGATAATTAACGTCAATCGGTTTCGCATTGACGAGAAACGACAGATACTGACGGTTAACATCGAGCAGTCTATACCCCGAGCACTTTTCGGAGACGATCAACGTATTTCACAGGTGATTACCAACCTCATAAGCAATGCCGTTAAGTTTACAGCTGAAGGGGGTTCGGTCGGGTTGGATGCGAAGTTACTGGATGAAACTGATAGTGTCTGTACCCTTCAAATCTCGGTCACCGATACCGGCATAGGTATCAGCGAAGAACAACAATCAAAGCTGTTCACCTCTTTCCAGCAAGCTGAGAATAGTACCTCTCGGAAGTATGGCGGTACCGGACTTGGTCTTGCTATCAGCAAAAGTATCATCGAGATGATGGGCGGCGCCATACACATCGAGTCAGAACTAGGCAAAGGTTCTGCTTTTATCTTTACCATTAAAGTCAAGCGGGGATTGGGCACTCTGGAAGAAGAGATAACCACCGTTGAGAGCATGGACAGTTTTGAAGGTCACTGTATCCTCTTAGTTGAGGATATTGAGATAAACCGAGAAATTGTATTAGCGCTTCTAGAACCTACAAAGCTGCAGATTGATTGTGCAGAGAATGGTCTAGTAGCCCTGGAGATGTTTAATACCTCACCTGATAAGTATGAACTGATATTCATGGATATGCAGATGCCGGAGATGGATGGTCTTGAGGCAACACGGCAGATCAGGAAGCTAAACCATCCGAATGCCAAACGAATCCCTATTATAGCCATGACTGCCAATGCGTTCAGGGAGGATGTGGTTAATTGTCTTAATGCTGGTATGAATGGTCATCTCGGAAAACCTCTGGATTTCGATGAGGTACTTAACAAACTGCGTAACTATCTGCTGACAGGACTTATCAACGGGTTGGTGTGGGATAAGAAGTTTGAGACCGGGAGTGCGATAGTTGATCGTCAACACAAAGGTCTCTGTGAGATGGTCAACAATCTCATTAGGCAATGCGAACTGGGTAAGGGTGCCGAAACGGTACAGGAGACATTAACCTATCTGGTAGACTATACCGTACATCATTTTGAAAGCGAAGAAGCTTTACAGCAAGAATCTGGTTATCCCGAATACCTGGAGCACAAGCAGATTCATAATGATTTTAAGCACACCGTTAATGAACTGGTGGAACGATATAACAATCACGGATCTTCAGTTGATCTGGTTAAGGATATCCAGGTAATCGTTATTGAATGGCTAACCAACCACATGCAGCATGAAGACACAAAAATCGGAGCATTTATTCGTTCCAAAGAGTAGCTCCGAAATCTGTAATGCAGAAAAAAAGCGCCTCATCGCTAAGGCGCTTGTTCTCTTTTATGATTGTTTTAGATGCTAAAGATAGGTATCAGGATTCGGACCTGTTCTAATATTGTTGACTGCCAGACTGTTGATGGCATCGACCTCTTTTACCGTGAGTTCAAAATCGAATATATCTATATTCTCTCTGATACGATTTTGATTGGAGGAACGCGGGATAACCCTGCGTTCTTGGTTGATGTGCCAGTTGAGTATTACCTGAGCTGATGTCTTACTATGAGCTGCGGCAATACCGGAAATTACAGGATCACCAAGAGCAGTCTTGCCACTCATCAACGGGCTCCATGCCTCGACGAGTATCCCGTTTGCGACACAAAACTCCTCTGCTGCCGTCTGGTTTAAGTAGGGATGTGATTCGAGCTGATTGACCACCGGTACCACCGATGTGTTACCGATTAACTGTTCGAGATGATGCACCATAAAGTTACTCACGCCGATAGCACGAATTCGTCCTTCATTGTATAGTTTTTCCATCGCTTTCCAGGTATCAACAAAGCGATCTCTACCAGGCCAATGTATTAGATAGAGATCCAGCACGTCGAGACAAAGTTTACTCATGCTGAGCTCGAAGGCAGCCATAGTAGACTCATACCCTTGATCGGCGTTCCACAACTTAGTAGTGACAAATATCTCATCACGATCTAGACCGCAGTCCTTTATAGCACGACCTACATATTCCTCATTGTTATATGCTTTGGCAGTGTCTATGCTTCTGTAGCCGGCTTCAATTGCATCAAGCACCGATTGATAACAACTCTCTTGTTCCAGCTGCCATGTTCCAAATCCTATCATAGGAATGACTACGCCGTTACTCAGTTCTTTTTTAGGGATATTCATATCCTCTTCTCCTCTTATTTAGCTTTATATTTATTACATCGGTTGCCTGTTTCATTATACCACAACCATACCACAACCTTCGATATTTTTTCTATTACAGGTATACCCACCATTTTACCTTCTATCTATATGGGCTATTATCTACGGCCAGTATAGTAGCATCGATTGCATATATTATATCGAAAATCATACTCTAGCTGTGCACCACAGATTCGACATCTCCTGATAATCTCTCGGATACCGTTTCTGAGAATACTGTGAATCTGTTCGGAAACTTTGCTTCGGTCATCGGTGACCCGGTCGAAATCAATTGTAATACCCATTGCTTTAGCAAAGGAGTAGTAGAGTGACAGCTGTTTATAGTATAGTTCAAGCGAATCAAGATCCGTCTGTTGCTCTATGGGATATCTGAGCGGTTTTTTCAACACGTAGCATTTTACATAATCAATCCACAGTTCGACTAATTCCTCTCTGTTTGAATCAAAGGGGATAAAGGATAGTTTATACTCCTGCTCCATGGTCAGCTGCTGTAGATGTTTTATACTCTCTTTTTGTTGTCGCAAGATATATAGCAGAAACAGTTGCTGTGTGATATCGGTCGGTCGGTAATCAGGATTGTTTTTCCTGACTTCCATACATGCAAACAGGCGTTCATCCAGGTTGCCGACAGGAAAGCTCATGAGATACTCCTTAGCCGGGAGATATCCGGCTGTTTCAATGTTAGTTATCTTAGTATTCAACAACTTTTCTATCCAGTTTTTGTCATCTATTGCATTGATGTATCCTATATTATAGATGTTTTTTCTTCCGGCTCTCCCGGAGATTTGTTTGATTTCGCTGATATTCAGCTTTCTTACTCCATTACCGTCAAACTTCTGTGTCTCCATATATACTATTCGACGGATGGGGAGATTAAGACCCATACCTATTGCATCAGTAGCGACTACGACATCTGTTTCCCCGTTCAAGAAAAGTTTGACCTGGCTGCGCCTGGCTTCAGGTGGTAGATCTCCGTAGATGAGGCTAGTGGAAATTCCCTGCGCATTGAGTTCACCCGCAATGGCAATGACGGATCTTTTTGAGAAGGCGATTAGCGCATCGGCTTTTGTAACATCCTGCGGGAAGACAAAGGGTTTATTAATCTCTACCACTAACGGGGTATCTCTGACATACTCGTTAACCTGATAACTATCATCGCAGTCATCGATTAGTTTTGTAATTAGCTTTACCGCATTCGGAGAACAACAGACATGTATCTCCTTAGCATATGTCCCGAGTATAGCAGCAGTCCAGGCATGACCTCTCTGGCTGTCGGAAATCATCTGTGCTTCATCGATGACAGCCATATCATACCGCAGCGAACTATTCAGTTTCTCGACGGTGCATGACAGATGACAGGCACCATCCACCAGAATCTCTTCTTCTCCTGTAGACAGATTACAGGGTAAACCTTCTTCGTTGAGTTTATGAAACACCTCAAGTGCCAATAATCTCAACGGTCCCAAATATATACCACTAGGCGAACGTTTTAGGGCTTCCAACGCATGATATGTCTTTCCGGTATTGGTATCACCACTGTGGATGATGAATCGTCTATGCAGTGTTCGCGCACGCAGATACTCATCCTGAGGCATTGCAGGTATGATTGCAGCCGTCATTTCCGAGAATACCACCTGAGAGATTCGCAGATAGTATACTCGACTATCCATCGAATTAACTATCGACAGTTCGTCCAACGTCATAGAATGCGTTTCATTCATTAGTCCGACGTATCTGATCCGCACATCTCTTAACAGCTGCTTTATACTCTCGACCTTATCACTCAGTATTTGTTGTTGAGAGCCTTCATCTAGTCTTCTGAAGGTTTTACGTGTTTTCTTGGATAACCTTAAGAGATTATCCTCAAGTTGTGTAAGGTTGACCGGTTTTAATCTATCTGACTTCAATTGCGTTTCAATACGTTGTTTCATCAGGTCATATTCATTGAGACGGTTATGATATTCCTGTTGGTTTCTCTGTTTTGCCCATTCTGTTTTGTTCCTTTTACTCGCCATCTTCTTCCTATCTGTTACCCTTATACTATCAGAGAGTGGAAATATTCAAAGTTTGTTAATATACATCTTAAAATCTATTCACCATTTCGAATATATATTACATTACAATAAATTTGAGAGAGAGACAATGCAATCGATTTCGTTTTATGACCAGTACCCCACCGTGGATACTCTGCCTGTGATGAAAGGTAGATACTTCAACGACCAGACCAAGCTACTGTATCACGTCAAAGCCGCATGTATAAAGGATGTCGGATTTCTCTATGATCTGACTAAGTTTGAGCAGAATCCTGTAGTCGAAGATACGACGAGGTTGGGTAACACCGACAGTCTAGTTGCGGTATCCTTTAACTATTCCGGGCAAGCCGGAGATGATACAATTACCGTTATTATGAATGCGGTAGGTCGGAATATAGTACTAGTCAACGACAATCCCTATTCTACTCTTTCGGATGTAGCCACATATATGGGGAACGATGAGCAAGGCTGGTATTGGGGGGTTAGGTTTCTGCTCCCGTACGAGATTCTCGAGCATGTGTACGATAACATAGTGCTACAACCGGGTAACCAGATTACTGGTAATATCTATGCCAGTTTACGGAACAGCCGACACGAACACTTTGTTTCGGTGGCACCTTTTTACACACATAATATGTCAGATATGAAAAATCATATCGATTTTATGGTATTATTATAGCAAGGCAACTTGTTGACAGGAGGATCCATTATGAAAAATATAGTATCTGTTGTTGCAGTAATAGCCACTATTGTCCTGATTATTGATTCTCTTTACCGATTTTGTTCCCGTAATACCAAGCGATATATTCAGGATAATGAGTTCTTCTTTTAAGCCTGGCAGATATCCTTTCACCTACTACTGAAACAGCATAGTTGCTGTTTCTTTTTTATGTCATACCTCCGTCTACTACCAGTACCTGCCCGGTTATATATCGATGCTCAGCGAGGAAATATATAGCCTCGGCAACCTCATCGGGTTCACCAAAACGGCCGAGTGGTATCTGTTCTTTTAACTGTGCTCTTTCCAGTTCCGACAGGTAACTATTCATGGAGGTATCTATAACCCCTGGGGCAACACAGTTAACGGTGATGTTTGAGGGAGCTAACTCCTTTGCAAGCGCCTTGCTAAAGCCGATAAGTCCGGCTTTTGATGCGGAATATATAGTTTCGGTGGAACCACCGACGATACCATATACGGAGGATAGGTTGATGATACTGCCGGTTTTATGTTTGATCATATGCTTAGCTGTCTCGCGAGAGAGATAGAAAACTCCCGATAAGTTACTATCGATTACCTCCTGCCAATCACTGTCGGTGCTTTCGGTTACCAAGCGGTTAAGGGAAATCGCTGCATTGTTCACCAGCACATCGATCTGGTTGTACCGCTTTATTGCGAACTCAACCAGTGCTTTGGCATCGTCAGAACTACCTGAATCATATCTGAACAGGCTGCTCTCTTTTCCTTGTGAGATTAAGCTTTCGCAGATCCTTTGGGCAGAATCATTATCTTGACGGTATGTCATGACAACCCTGTAGTTGTGCTCAGCAAAAACCTTTGCAGTCGCTGCCCCTATACCCTTACTCGCACCGGTAATTATGACTGTTTTACTTAACATATCGCTAACTCTCTTTTCTTAGATGAAATCTGTGTCTTGTCATGTGGATATAACTGTGATAGAATTTCAATGCATTTGCTGTTGTTTTCTTCATATCAACAACATAATCGGGGTGTGGCGCAGTTGGTAGCGTGCGTGGTTTGGGACCACGAGGCCGCGAGTTCGAGCCTCGCCACTCCGACCATATATACTTTTTGCAGTGTAGTAATCTCTATAATCCGTTTGGAGTATAGAGATTATTGCGTTTTAGTATTATTTGTCATATATCGCTATCTTCCGATATCAGTATTATATTCATTGATTCATCTACAGTATCATGTCTATTAGAACAAAGCCATTCCTTTAAGGCAGTAAACAATCAAGAAAATACTGATGAGTGAAAAGGCAGTGGTAGAGACAATGATCGATCCCATCAACTCATCATCTGCTCCGGCTTCCTTAATGAGCGGAAGTACACTCACAGCAGTAGGGGTGGCAAATGCACAGAGTATGGCGACCAGTGACTCTTCCCGTAACCCTAACAGAAAAACAGCAATCGGGGTAATGACTAGCGGAGTTACCACCAACTTAAAGAGTGTTGAGAGTAAGACCGCTACCCGATTACTTTTTTTAGCCTTAAAGGTAAAGTCGGCTCCGAGACAGATGAATGCCAGTGGGGTGGTTATGGCTGCAATCGATCGAATCGGAGACAGCACCATGGGAGGGATGGTAAAGGGTAGAAACTGTGCAATCATACCGAGCACTAATCCGATAATGATGGGATTGCTAAACGATCGAGCTATGGATTTCAACAGATTAGGCTTATCACCTCTGAAGATCTCTAAGGCCAACACCGCAAAGAAATTAGTCACCAAGATCGAGACGGATATCATCATCAGTACGTTAGATACTCGGTTGCTATCACCGAGTATACTTTGAGCCAACGGCAACCCGTATATAGCTGTGTTTGGACGGTAGATACCCAGTATTATAGACTGACTTCTTTTTTTGTCCTTAACCACCCTCGGAATAATCAATATACACAGCAGAAAGATGATTGTCGCACTGACTGCGGCAAACAGCATAAAGGTACGGTTAGCGCCCTGTAACAGATCTCCGTCACATATATTAGCAAACAGCATTGCAGGCAGAAACAATCGGACGTTTATACGGTTCATCTCCGACAAACCTTCATCGGTTACTAATCCGATTCTTTTTACTATCATCCCAATAGCCATCATTACAAACAAGGGAAATACAACACCGATTGATGACCTAACTAATTCCATTTCATATATCCCTTCGTAGTCAGATCATTAGGTCGACTGTATCTTTCCCGTTTCTTGTAGATACTCTTCCAGTATCTGTATCGCACCCCGAACATAGTCAGAGCAGGGCCAATGAGAGGCAATCTTTTCCGATTCGGTAAGCGGTTGTTCTCTCGGTGTCTTTGACTCATCAGGTTTGGCATCGACTATATCACGGCAGACAATCGAGCCATATCGTTCTATAAAGCGGTCGGCAAGCATACTGGTAGTATTATATGTATCCATCTTCTCTTCGCCGGTATGGGTCCCACAAATCGCACCGAACGCAATGCCCATGCCGGTTACAGCTCCACAGAGTTCTCGCTTTCTGCCAAACCCACCCCCTAGCGGAGAGGTCAGGTTGAGTATGGTATTAAGGTCAACTGTGTCATACAGTTCGGCAAAGGCTCCTGCCACTGCCTGAGCGCAGTTGAGCCCGCAGGCCATTATTGATTTTCCTTTATCGGTATATGTCATTTAAGGTAACTCCGATTTCATATATTTGCTTCCTATTTTACATCGACAGGGTTGAAAAATCAAAAGTTATATAATAGAATTAGGCATTACTGAAGGGGGTTCACCTGTATGACTATTGTTTGGTGCAGCAACTATGAGGAACTGAGCCGGAAGGCAGCAGCTATCATAGCTTCACAGATTATTATTAAACCGACCAGTACCATTGGATTTGCAACCGGTTCCACCCCTATTGGACTATATGCGAATCTAGTTAAAAAATATCAGAATAAAGAAATCTCATTTGCCAACGTCAAAGCATTTAATCTGGATGAGTATATCACTGGTAGCAGAGAAGTGGGGTGGAGTTTTTCCTCTTTTATGCAGACACATCTATTTTCACATGTAGACATACCTGAAGAAAACACAGATATACCGAACGGGGTAGCAGAAGATCTTGAGGTAGAGTGTGCGAGGTACAGCGAAGCACTCTCAGAGGTACCAGGCGGTCTTGACTATCAGATTCTAGGCATCGGAACAAACGGGCATATCGGTTTTGTTGAGCCTAACGAATTCTATCCTCTAGATACCCATATTGTCGATCTAGCGGAATCATCCATAATCGGACAAAGACCATTCTTTGAGGATTGGAGTAAGATCCCCACACGTGCACTAACCGTAGGTATCAGACCAATTATGCATGCCAAACAGCTGCTCCTTATAGCCTCCGGACCAGAAAAATCCGAGATACTACAGAAAGCACTCTTCGGAGTTGTTACCTCCAAAGTTCCCGCCTCTATTCTTCAATTGCATAAAAACCTGACTGTTGTAGCCGACAAAGAAGCGTTAGCCGATATATTGGCGAATAATCCCGAGTGTTCGCTTTAAAAAATTCTGTATTGCTGTTATCCAGTTTTATCATGCTTTTACGGATGTACAGAAAGTTGGTTATATGAAGCGAAATCTAATTTGCCTGTTAATAATAACCGTATTTTTATCTCTTTTTTCAGGCTGTTTTCTCTACGATAATGCGGTAGGGAACAATATCAGTCCGTTCATCGATCCGATGAACAATGACAGTGATATTTTTTTACCCGATGCCAATGCAGATAAGGTGATTCTGTTGGAAGTTGAGGAACCTGCACCACCACCCGAAGAGACAGATGAGGATGAAGATGACGGGATAGTAGTCTTAAGCGAAAACAGCATAAGACAGACTAAGCCTCCGATTATCGAGATTAATGATGCCGGGCAGTTGATATATTTTTACGAAGGAGATGGCTTCATCTTCCAGATACCTTTCCTCTGGAGAACTACGATGGAGGTCGATATCATCTGGGAAACGGATGACGAACAAGAGATAGTATATTATGTGTTCTACTACGTGCCCGGTAACCAGACCATCACCCCAGTTGAAAGAGCTGAGGTCATAACCGTCAGAAAGGTATCATACTACTACTACACTCGGCACGGTCACGGGCAGGGCGGTTTCTCTGCCACCGGTACGGTTGAATCTTCATCTCTACCGGTCTATACATTTTATGCACCCGATGAGAGTCAAAAACTCTCGAGTGATTTTCCGAATCTCGAGGATTACGGCATAATAATTAAGGTGTTGACTACCAACTGGAATTTCAAGATAACCGAATAACAAAACAAATATTGGTTGACTGATGACATAACCGTCCTCATCTCAATCAATGTTTTTGTTTTACTCCCTTACTCTTCAATATATAATGATAGATACAATAATTTATCGAAAAGGAGCAACTTATGGGAACTGTTGGTTTCATAGGTCTTGGTATTATGGGCAGGCCGATGTCATTGAACCTGCTTAAGGGTAATGTCGAGGTGATGGTATATGACATCGATAAGACTGCCGAGGCAGTGTTGGTCAATCAAGGAGCAATAGCCGGATCACTTAGAGAAATCGGTAAGCACTGTGAAATCATATTTACCATTCTACCGAATGGTGAGGTGGTAAAGGAAGTACTATTTGGAGAAGACGGTCTATGCTCATCAATGCCAAGTGGCAGCCTGATTGTGGATATGAGCTCTGCTACCCCATTTGACAGCAGATACTGTGCTTTGAGATTAAAGGAACATAGCATAGGATTTCTAGATGCACCGGTCAGCGGAGGAGAACCTAAGGCTATTGATGGTAGCTTAGCCATAATGGTCGGCGGTACTCAATCAGATTTTGATAAAGCCTTACCCTATCTTAGTCTGATGTCAGCATCGGCTGTCTTAGTCGGAGAGGTCGGTAACGGAAGCACTGCAAAGTTAGTAAATCAAATAATTGTCAACGGAACAATAGCGCTCATATCGGAAGCCTTTGTGTTTTGTACTAAGGCTGGAGCAGATCCCCTAACCGTCTATTCTGCAATAAAGGATGGCCTAGCCGGTAGTACTGTACTTGATGCCAAGCTCAAGATGATACTCGATCGTAACTTTACCCCGGGTGGAAAAATCTCCATCAACCACAAGGATATTAAGAATGTGATGCAAACCGCACACAGCATTGACTGTCCCGTCCCTTTGACCGCAAATCTCTTTGAGATACTCCAATCACTGAAGGTCAACAATCAAATGGATGATGATCATGCAGCGATTGCTACATACTTTGAGCGACTAGCTGGAACGGAGGTGAAACCGCTTTGAAGATACAGGCACTTGATAGGTTGCTGGCGTCTCTACCGGAATATGTGTACGATGCGAAGATAGAGTTCGAAACAGCATTGAAATCATTCAATCTAAAGGTGATTGTACTCGATGATGATCCGACCGGTGTTCAGACGGTCCATGATATTCCTGTATATACCTCATATGAGCAAGCTGACATCGACAACGGATTTGCTGAAGATGGTATGTTCTTCATATTGACTAACTCACGGGGTTTTACCTCTGCGGCCGTTGAATCTATGAATCGAACTATTGCCGAGAGAATATTAAAGGCGTCGGTAGACACAGATAAAGACTTCGTGATTATCAGTAGAAGTGACTCAACGCTACGAGGTCACTACCCACTGGAAACCCAGACGTTGAGAGATACCATCGAACGTAACAGCGACCTCAAGTTTGACGGAGAGATAATCTGTCCGTTCTTCATTGAAGGCGGACGATACACCGTCAACAATATACATTATGTGCTGTATGGCAATGATTTGATACCCGCAGCGCAAACCGAGTTTGCAAAGGATAAAACCTTCTCATACAATAGTAGCGATCTCAGAGAATGGGTTGAGGAAAAAACCAACCGAAAATATACCAAAGAATCGGTCAGGGCCGTGTCAATTGAGCATCTTCGAACTAAAGGATCAGAAACTGTTTTGACGCAGCTACTGGAGATGAAAGATTTTGACAAGGTTGTGGTCAATGCGGTATCATATGATGACCTGTGGATTTTTCTTACGGCATACATTAGAGCAACCGAATTGGGCAAACGCTTTATCTTCCGAACTGCAGCAGCCATCCCGAAACTACTCGGCGGTGTCACCGATACCGAACTATTGACCCGAGAACAACTCATTTCCGGTAGTACAAACGGTGGCCTTACAGTTATAGGGTCACATGTTGAAAAAACCTCCGAGCAGCTATATCAACTACTCGAACACTGCGATGTTCAACCGATTGAATTTGATCAGCATCTAGTGTTAAAACAAGCTAAATTCGAAGCTGAACAGCACCGGGTTCAACAGCTGATTAATGACTATATATCCAAGGGTAAGGATGTTGTTGTATACACTCGTCGAGATCGTCTGGATATGAACACCGGCAATGCCGAAGACGAACTTCGCTTGACCAACTCCATTTCCACTGCCGTAACGGGGTTTGTAAAGAATATGTCGCTTCAACCTTCGTATATTATTGCAAAAGGAGGTATCACATCCAGCGAGATAGGTACCGAAGGATTAAATGTCACAAGAGCGATGGTAGCCGGACAGGTACTACCTGGCATACCGGTTTGGAGACTCGGAGCAGAAAGCAAATTCCCAGGTATGGCTTATATAATCTTCCCGGGAAATGTGGGAAACAATGATGCACTGCAAAAAATCGTGCAGATGCTAAAAGATAAGAGGTGATTTTATGAAGAAACTATTGGTTGTAGTAGATTATCAGGTGGATTTCGTTAATGGTTCTTTGGGATTTGAACAGGCAAAAGCCTTAGATAGCATTATTGTCGATAAGATAAAAACATATCGACAGAATAACGATGACGTCGTCTTTACGCTGGATACCCATGGAGAGGATTATCTATCCACCGTTGAAGGTCAAAAACTACCTATTGCTCACTGTATAAAGAATACCGATGGTCATCTGCTATATGGCGAGACTGCAGGCATGGTAAAAGACAGCCTGGTTTTTGAAAAGGACACCTTCGGATCAGATAAACTATTCGACTTCCTGCGTAACAGCAACTATGAATCGGTTGAGCTATGCGGTCTGGTGCTGGGTATATGTGTACTATCTAACGCCGTCTTAGCCAAGACTGCCCTGCCGCAAGCAGAAATCTATGTCGACACCACTGCAGCTATCGGTAACGATCCTGTATTTGATCGTAAAGTACTGGATGTACTCGGTGGTATCCAGGTCAATATATTAGAAGACAAGAAATAACCAACCGTATTTTTGAGCAAAACTAAAAGAAGAAGCAGCCTAACGCTGCTTCTTTCATTCTTTCTGTTAATGTCGACTATATGTAAAGATATATTCATCATATGCAGAAAGTTTCTGCATGTGTGATATATTCCTAACTATAGTATGGTCGAAAAGATGTCGTTTGTGTAGTGATTTCATGATTTCATCATCGGTACATCAATAGAGTTTTTTGGTAGGACACCGAAGCTTACCGAACTGCTAATTAGCATATAACCTTAAGTTCATTATGAATAGATAGCTTTCATGAATCTCAGAATATTGTCCATGGTCAGATAAAGATCACTTTCGGCTCGTTTACAAGCATCCTGCATAGGTATTGCAACCCGATTAATGGAGAAAATACCACTGACCCCTTCATCATAAGCTGCTTCAATGTCATCCGAGATATCACCCACAATGGCAACTACCGGGATCCCGCGTTTTTTCGCTCTTCTAGCTACTCCAATAACCACCTTGCCTCTAAGGCTTTGTGTGTCTATTCGACCTTCACCGGTAAAGATAATATTGGCATGATCAATCAAACTGTCGAATCTGACCGTATCCAGCACCGCTTCAATCCCCATCTGGAGTTCAGCTCCGAGAAACGCCACCATGCCAGCTCCCATTCCTCCGGCAGCTCCGGCTCCCTTTATGTCTGCTACATCAATTTGAAGACAACTCTTTATCGTATTAGCAGCCTGTCTCAGCTGGGAATCTAAAAAAACTACCTTCTGTTCGTCGGCACCCTTTTGAGGACCGAAAATATATGCCGCACCATGTTCTCCGTAAAGCGGATTGTCAATATCACACATGGTGATGATCCGTTTACCGCGCAACCGTTGTTCAGCTTTGGAAATATCTATGTGTCTTATCTCGGACAGATTTTCTCCGGTCGGAATAAAGGAACATCCAGTTGCATCCAGGAATTCAACTCCCAGTGCTGCTGCGGCACCACAACCTAGATCATTGGTTGCACTTCCTCCTAAACCTACCACTATATTGTCACATCCTCGTGTTATGGCATCAGCTATCAACTGTCCCACTCCATATGTGGTAGTTTTTTCTGCCTGTTTGTTACTCCCTACCATCGGCAACCCTGCGGCAGCAGCCATCTCAATAATTGCAGTCTTGTCAGGTAGAATACCGTAGAAAGACTCAGTATCTTCCATATACGGACCTTTAACGACAATGTTGATTTTCCTACCTCCGATAGCACTAAGAAAACTATCGACAGTCCCCTCTCCTCCGTCGGCGACCGGAATCGCAATCACCTCAATATCGGGGTAATGCTTCTCTATTGCCTGTTGCATTATCTCACATATTTTCTCGGAACTCATCGTTCCTTTAAATGAGTCGGGTACCAGCACAATCTTTTTCATATATTTATCCTCAATGGTTGTTGGTGCTTTCAGTATACCACGTCGGTGGTTAATAGTGTACCGCTATATACTGTTGGCTGTTATGTCCTTAGCTTGGGCGGATAGATATTACCTCATATTTAATAACATTAATGTGTTAATCGTTGCCTCATAATTATATAATGTTGAAGCCCTTTCCTGTCTGTAAGATGCTATTGGGAGGAAGTGGGTGTATTGACAAAATTATTGAAATTTCTTATCCTTTATTCATGTCTTTACAGACGTAAAGAGCGAGGAGGAGTATTAGTGTTAGGTGTCAATTTATTATTCGCAGGGTTTGCGCTGACGTTAAATGGAGTAGCTTATCTTACGTCAGTAGATGAAAAAGCTAAGGGAACAGCTAACGTATTAGTCGGAGTTATCATTGCCATAAACGCGGTTTTTCAAACGGCTCAGGCCGTTGATCATACCACATTCGGATTTGCTGCAGCTATGTGGTTATTTGCACTAAACTATTTCATTATTGCAGCACATATTTTTTTCAAAAGTACAAATTGGAAAGCCTTTGGTTTATACGGCTTGTTTGCATCGATAGTCTCTTTTGTGTTTACTGGTGAGGCTATTATCACAGGTGCACCATGGGTTTTAGTTTACATGTGGGCTATGTGGGGTATTCTATGGGCACAAAGCTTCTTTGCTTCAATGCTAGGAATCAAAGCTATTGATAAACTATCTCCGCATATTCTGATACTCAACGGTATCGCCAGCACCTTTGTACCAGGTTTCCTGATTTTATTAGGAGTTATTCTATAGCTATATCGGTCATATTGACATAACAGTATTGCTGAAATTAAGTGGAACACAGACATTTAGGCTGTGTTCCACTTTTAGTTATTGCTTTAGTAACTCACTGTCTCAAAGGATATTGGATTACGAATATACTCTCTGTTCGTGACACTTTAGCTATTGTCGATGCTTTCGGTTTATTCGGTGCACTATCGCTATACTCGGTCGTTGATCATAATTCGCTTGATGGTAGGTAAAATGATGACTGCAGTTAAACCTCCTATGGTAGCGGTTATCAACTGAGGATATGAAAAAGCGGCAGCGACCACAGTAGCCTGCGGTTTTTGAACATGCAACAGAGGAATGATGATTTTTACCACTCCGAGCCAGAGTATGAGGAATTTTACGGTTGCCGAAACCGCGAGAGTAATCATTATGCCGATTACCCTGTTACCTTTGCTTCTACCGTATAGCAGATACCATACGAATACATAGCTTAAATTTGCTAACATAACTATCGGTACAATTTGAGGTATAGCGGGTCCAAATCCCAACAAGAAAGCTAAAAACGGTGACAGTATAGCTATCACTATGCTTTCATATATGCCAATCAATATAGTTGAAGAGATGAGAATAAAGTTTACTATACTCCCCAGAACATACTGTCCCAATACCTTGAATACAGCCTGTACAACCAACAGTATCGCTAAGAAAACAGCTGTACGAGTAATAGATGAAATACTTACATGTTTCATATCTGACGCTCCTATCGTTATATGCATATTGTAATCTAATGCAGAAGAGCGAGTGGTTGCTTTTGCAACATTTGTTGACCATAATTGATAAACCTCTTTTAAGTTTGCAACATATACGATAAAATAATCCTACTGATTATCTGTGTGAGTTTTGTATGTTATATGAGTAATAACAATACTTTGAAATTGAATCTTAGAGTCATGGGGATTCATATTCCTATGTTTACACTCTTAATGATTATTCACGTTATCCTTGGTTCAGAATCGGCCAATGTCATTATTCTGACAGTTCGTAAAAGGCAAAAAACTGAACACGGACTGGTTCGAAAAATCTTGTCGTTTGTCGGCAGTTGATGATGGAGGTTGGGATGCGACAGGTCAGATTCTGTCTTTGGACTATCCTGGTGATACTAGTGTTCCTTTATGGGTGTAGCAAACCCGCAACAGATCATCTGTTACTAGCTGAGGAGTTTCTGCTGAACCAACAATATGATCAGGCAGTTTTTGAATTCTATGAATATATGATTATAAACCCTGATGATCCTCGTGCCTATCAGGGGTCCGCAGAATCATATTTGGCAATGGGTGAAACCGAAAAGGCCATTGAACAGTATGAGCTGATGATAAAAAACTTTCCAACAAATCCTGACGGGTATAGAGCTCTAGCTCTATTACTTGACAAGCAGAGCATCATATCTCTCTATACCAACTTTATTAAAGAAACCTCCGAAGAATCCACTGGGTATCTGTTATTGGCTGAGTACCTGAAACAGGTCGGTGACACACAGGCAGCTATCGATGTATATATGGATATACTCTCTAAGTTTCCCTCTCTACCCGATGGATACATCGAGGTCGGATTATATTACTTTGACAGCTATCGGTATCCGACTGCAATTGCTATTCTGCAGGATGGTTTAATATTCACCGATGACCCTAGAGTTATTGAAACATATAACTATATTGCTTCATATATTGTTGTCGAATGGCAGGATCCATATATTGAGAAGGTAATCAGAAACTATCTGGATAAACCTTACGGAGCCATTACTCTAGATACACTTAGTGAAATTTATAGTATTGAAATTAACGGATCTAAAGAGATACATCGAGGGAGTGATATCTCACGACTCGGCATTATTGAGATAAACGGAGTAGAACAACCACCCGTTACTGATCAACTTGCGGTTCTAGATGATTTTTCAAACTTCATTAGTCTGGAACATTTAAAAATTAGGCAGTTCCCGATAGAGTATATCTCCTCTTTCGGTTCGATGCCGAATTTACATACTCTCGATATTTCATCCACCAACATAGAGAGTATTTCTTTTGTCGGTAATTTCGGTAACCTTACCAGTCTTACTCTAAACGATAACCGAATAACATCGCTGATATCCTTATCTGACAGCGTAAATATCGAGTTTTTATCGCTGACTGATAACTATCTAGTTGATGTTTCACCGCTTGCTGGTCTTCCGAAACTCAAAACCTTGATTCTTTCAAACAACCGAATTATTGATATCGAACCCATAATCGGAGTTCATGATTTTGTTCTGATTGATCTGACCGGAAACAAATTAAAGGATATATCACAGATAGAATTGATAGTCGCTACAGAAATACTATACTAACCCAACATAAGGATGATTGTATGATAAAGAAAATCA
>Ga0082212_10003835_pt1 | contig 21131 bp, 6 predicted proteins | sample TergutNt197P3_FD_71548 | JGI IMG/M metagenome (GOLD analysis project Ga0082212, IMG submission 71548) | Neocapritermes taracua P3 segment gut microbial communities from Petit-Saut dam, French Guiana - Nt197 P3 | ecosystem: Host-associated > Arthropoda: Insects > Digestive system > Gut ... | reverse complement strand
TAAAAAAACGTTCTTTTGCGGTTGATTTTTAAAAATCAACCGCAAAAGAAAAACAAATAAAAAAATAATAAACAAGAGTATTAACTGACAAAAAAACTGTCCACTTTTTTTAGGACATGACAGTTAATTCCTAACTCCTAATTCTTAACTCTTAACTCTTCCTCACCAGTTCACAATCCGGTTATAGTCTTTTTTCTGTTCCTCAAAAGATTTTGTTAAATATCTTCTTGTAGTATCTACGCTTTCGTGTCCCAGCAGATCGGCTAATTGCACGACATCGGTATTCTTTTTCAGATACATTTTGGCAAAGAAATGACGGAAAGCATGCGGATGAAATTTTCTTTTGTCTAAATTGCAATTTTTTGCCCATGAGGTGAGTAGTTGGGCAAAACCCCGCTTTTGCATTCTGTTTCCGAATCGATTAATGAAAACAAATCCAGAAAGATGTTTTTTGTTTGCAAAACCGGTCATTTCTTTTGCTAAAGTTCTTGGGAAAAAGAAACGCCTTATCCGGTTGCCTTTCCCTTTCAAATCGACGTATCCCTGTGCCACATGCTCCCATTCAAACTGTAGAAACTCCGAAATGCGTGCTCCGGTAGATGCGATTAATTTTACCTGATAATAATTGACCATGTTCCTGCTTTTCAAATAATCCAACAACAGCTTGTATTCATTTTCGTTGAAAACATTGTTGACATCCAAATTACGGGACAAACGCGGCGCTTTCAGTTTCAGTTCTGATTTGCCGATTATTTCGGCTAATTTGTTCAATGAGTTAATTCTTACACAAATTGTCTGCGGTTTCATTTTTTTCTCTTCCAAAGAAGCAATGAAACTGCGAAAATTTTCCTTGCAGATGTCGTTGTAATACTCAAAATACTGCTTTATGCCCACATTATATGTGCGTATGGTGTATTCCGATAAATTACTGTTGGTAAGCAGCTTGAAATTAAACTGGCGGATAATTTCTCTGTTTTGTTCCGATATGCCTGACAGTTTTTCGGGCTCCTTTAGTTTTTTCTTTTTCCTGCCCGGACGGTTATAACCGGCTTTGTTAAAATTAAGAAAATCAAGTATATCCTGTTTTGCAGTCTGAAAAGGAGTTGACAAGTCTTTGGTTAAGTATTCGTGTTGATATTTTTTGTATCCACTTACGGAAACAGTATAGCCTCTGCTGACAAAATCATAAGCATTTTTGATTCTCCTTCCGACTACCTCATTCGTATGAAAGGATTGATTTAAATGCGATAAATAATTAAATAATAAATTTATTTTTTTTTCCATGACAAAAATATTCATAAAACCATTTCTTCCGGTTTTTTACATAAATATTTATGTAACAGAATAGTCAAGCTCGCCTTATAAATTCCACGCTTATTCTGAAAAATAACAAAAATAATAAAAAAGGAGGATTTTGCAAAAGAAGTAAAATCCTCCTTTTCTATCCAAAACGCAATTACCGTTGTATTTTAGTAGTTACATTTTGGTTAGTGATGATAGCCGTTCTTGAACCGCTATATTCAATCAGCGTTACTCCCGACATATCAGTCATAGACTGCAATATACAGGGATCGGTCATTTCGGTCGAGAAATTAGAAACGAGCATCAACGGCGTTACAACCAGTTCGCCTTCGTCATTAAGTTCTTCTACCAAATTATTCTTTACAGGTGCTTTTAATCTGAACGTGATGGTAGATTCTCCCATAGGTATCGTGAATCCCTGTTCCGGATCATCTTTTGACACAAAGCTCAAATTCGGAACGTTGGGATCTACCGGCAGCAAGGCTGCATCGGTTATTCCTGTTGTCGTCATACTGCCTGCAACAAAAGAGAACTCTTCGTTATAGTCAATATCAAGAAACATCAGAGATAGCATAGCCTCGGGACTGTTAATCTTATAGGTTATTTCTATCTCTTTGTCTGCGCCATAAGCCACGGGCTTGGTGATAACTTCCACCTCCACCGGTTTTAACCGTTCTTGCCATTCCGCCCAAAAAGTAGTATAAGTGTCCAGCGTTTCTCTATCCACACTGTAAAGTTCGTGCGGAGTAGGTACGTCCATTACCAGCAATTCATAGGCAATATGTGCCCTGTTGGAGTAATAATTGCTCGGAGCCATTTCGTCCATCGCCGCTTTTGCCGTCAATCTGATTGTCGATGCGCCCGGAATCATCAAAGAGTCGATTTTCAGTGTTTTAGTTCCTCCATACTCGTTGATCTTGATGCTTGTGTTGTATAAAGAGTTCATGGAGTCCAACGCAAGAGACTCAATATCCCAAGTCATATAATCCGGCAGAACGTCTGTAAAGTCTACGTATTTCGGTTCACAATTGACATTTTGAAGATAGAACGAGTATTCCACCGGATCGCAGGTCGTGATTTCGCGTTCTGCCACCTGTTTTACGAACGACAAACCATCTTCGTTGATTGGAGGCGGAGGCGGAACTTGCCGGAATTTGATCGGCGAAATGTAAATATTCAGATTGGCTGTTGTTCTCCGGAGGGTAGTCCTGTATTTGATGGTTATGCTGGTAACACCACCTCTAAACTGAACATTTACCATTCCATCTTTGCTGCTTCCCGACACCAAACCATCTCTGTATGCGCGTGCCACATTTCCGGTTATTTTGTATCTTGCCGAACTTGCGTTGCCCGCATATTCAAGTTTGGGTGCATATTCATGACCTTCACATTCTCCATACACTTCTATCTGCTTCCAAGAACGGTAAGCGCCGTCAATGCCACTAATCGTAAATTCAGGGATAACGGGCGTGTTAAAGTTAATGGTAATAACCACATCTTCATTCATGGCACCATTGCTTTGAACTTGCAGGCTTCCCCTTGAAGGAGTGTTGACCGAACGCGGGAAACCAACATTTGGTCTCACATTTAGGGGATATTGAACCTTGGTGGAAGTAACTATCAAACCGTCACCAAGATCAACTTCGGGAAACGGCGTTATAGGAATGGTAATGTTGTTGTTCCTTAGTCTATTGGTTTGAGCAGTCCATTGCGTCCATTCGAAAGTTTTTGCTCCCTGAAAACGCACTTCTTCGTCAGCCATACAGCCCCTGTCGTTTTCTTTCCAGCCGAAAGTGATAAAGGTTTCTTCTTCCGTGAAAGTGTAGGCACATTGATGTTCTCCATTGATGAAATACATGGGAACAACCGCCTTGTAATTGCCTACCAAGAGGTCGTCCGACGTTTCACAAATAATCAAACTCACATCATAACCCGGACCTAAACGGTTGTAGTAGTTATTTTTTATTTCATCATCGTCTCCGATCATGAGTTTTGAATTATCTTGTGCACCGACAAGCAGGGTAATGGGACGGTCGTTTCGGGTAATCTTGCGAACGAGCCACTGCCGGTTGAAATGGTCTGTGAAATCACCGCAAGCCTCCGGATTGTTCAGATGCGTGTTGGTAATCAAGTTATCACAACCGAAAACTACCGCTTCATTATTGTTCAACTCTTCTCCCAATCCGGATTGATCGCCATAAAAGTCCAAAGTCGTACCGGCTACACCCAGATGCAATATCGAACCTACATTGGTCGAATGTGCCTGTTTGTTGTGCAGTTGTGCAGCATCGTCCCTGATAACTGCGGCTACGTTGTTGTAGAACCTGCCATATTTGTCGGTAGTCGGGACATTGCCATTCCAAATGGTATCCGTATTGGAAAATTTATAGGTAAACCGGTTGTATGTATAAGGAGCGAAGTTGGGTTCAAGCGTAACACCGTATTTCAAAGCCAAATAGGAGTCTAATAAATCTTTTTCTCCCGGATCCAAATCCCTGTTGATCAATATTGCTTCAGCCATCACACCGATTATGATTCTGGAATAATTGTAGCCGGTACCTATTGTCGATCCGGTTTGAAAGTTTATGTTATTCCAAGCAAAAAAGTTTTCAGTAACCGATGAGTCTTGTCTCGCATTAAACCGGAAATAAGCCCGATCGTTAGCAGTACCATCAGCACCTGTACGGGAATTGGTAGAGAAACCCATGATACTTGTAGATCCTGCTTTGAACAATTCCGCTGTACTTCTATGTTGACTGGCACTTGTTCTGAAACGTCCTGCGATTCTGCGGTTATTTCCGGTACCATACTGTTCAGCACCCCAACCGGGTTGGGGAATCGGGGTTGTAAGAGTCGTTCCTCCGAACGACATGGGATACACCCAATCATTGGTGCCAAAATTGTTATTAACCATAAAATAAGCCGCATGACCGCCGTCAGGTGGACGTTGATAGCCCATCACGTTGGTTGCTGCGTTTGCCAAATAAGCCCCGCCCGTAGGACTAACATAAAATTTAAGCGCCGGGTGGTAGTTCATTTCCGGACTGGAATAGACCATAACCGGATATTTATGAGGAGGGTCGTTGGTTCCTGTACCTCCTGAATTACCTCCTGCAACATACGAATAAGTTTGCCCATGCATCAAGTCTTTCCATTCAGAAACTGCAGGTACGGCGTCCGGATCCCCTTTGTGGTCGGTGTAACCCTGAATCCGTCTATCCCCCAAAGGCATATATTCCAATGTCAATGAAGTTTCATCATCGGCACGCAGCCACAACGTCAAACCTGTGCTCACGCCACCCGGTCCGGGAGCAAAACCCACAAATTTGAAGTATTTATAGTCTTGATCGAAAACCACTTCTGCAATTTGATTGCTTGTTATGTAAATCTTGGTGTCGGCGGGATCAAAATCACCGGATTTGGACACAAGCGCATACGTAAAACTGGCTGTTGGCGCTTTTACGTTTACGGTCATCTCCGGTGAAGGTCCTGTTACCTTTGCTTTATAGGTGCACGTCTGGACGTTGAAACCAATGTCGCTTTCAATGGTATCGTTTTCATATTCATCTCCATCTCTGATGCCCATCAAGGTCTGAATGATGCTTCCACCGTCTGAACCCAGCATTAAGTATTGCATATCCTCAATGGTTGCATGGTTGTTGCTGTTGAGATCGGCAAGCGCGTTGCCCACAAAAACCGAAATGTATTTCTGTTCCACGTTGAATGATTGCTTCTGATACAATCCCGACTCATCATCCCGTCCGATACCGAATATCATATTGTTATAGCGCGTTTCTTCATTCTTGTCCCAAACAACGCTATCCATAGAATTGACATAACTGCCATTGAGATAAGCATTGGCGTCTGTTACTAAGGTAATACCATATTTGATAGCTAAATAAGAATGTACCTTCGCAAGGTCGAGTGGTTGCATCAAGGCAGCAGGCGCACTTTTCCGGATCAAAATAATTTCTTGAATAGAACCGTTAAATCCGCTGGTGTTACCTGTGGTAGCACTGTTATTCGCATTCCCTACATATAGGAAGTTGTTGTATGTAGATGCTGTATTGCTATTAAAGCGTGTAGAACCTCTTCTTCCGTTCAAGTAGGCTTCGTTTTGCTGGTTGTTGGTTGTCGAGTTCCACCAATTCACCGTGAAAATACCGTATCGCGGATTAGCCGAATAAGGAAGACCGGGGTTGCGTACAGTAGTGGTGGGCCAGTAGAAATTTACAACATTGTTGGAACTTGCTGTGGAAGTCGTTGTTTGCCAACGCATAGTCGTATTGGTGGCAGCATTGGCATTGTTGAAGGCAAGCAACACTTGTTCGGCATTTGTTCCGACTGCGTCCGATACTACAAACATATAATAAGCATCGTTGGCAACGTGTTGGAAATTCGCGGAACTACGCAACTTGCTGCTGGCTGTATTGCCGAAAAACAATTCCCTGTGGAAATTAAATCTGGAGTCCCGCACCAAAGGAGCATTGGTCGAGGACTTCATCAACCTGTGGTTCGATTCGGCAATGTTTTCCCAAGTGCTGTTGGTAGAATGGTTTCCATCTACCCATAAATCCAAACTGTATCCGTTCACAGCCATATCCACCCCTCCCGGTGTGCTTTCGTATCCGGCAAAGGTGAGAAAATCGCCGTTGTTGATGACTACGTTATTGGCTATACCACCCGTTATGGGATAGATGCGCGTGGTGGCAGTGGGGAACGATTGATTCGTAGAAACCAAAACATACCTTGCACTTGAACTTTCAACCCTTACGCCAACCGTTTGACTTGCACCCGTAGAACTTCCGTTCACAGTAACCTGTGCCCTGTAGACCGAACTGAAGTAATTGAGTTTCTCGTCAATGGTTTTACTATCAGCAAACGCTTGTCCCTTTGGTTTTTCATAAAGAGTATTCTTGGCATCATTGCTACCGAGCATCACGAATGTATTGTTATCGGCGAATGCGGTACTGCTATTGTCGTTTCTTGCATTATAAGTACCCTTAAACAAACTGAGACCGGGGTTGTCCTTGTTGTGGCTTTGCACTTGATTCAAGCGGGTTTCATCGTCACGTCCGATACCAAAAACATATTTATTATAACCTGCATTCCCATTCCCGTTTCTGCTGAATACAACAGATCCGTTCGAACGGAGATAATCATCATTGCCGTTATATCCACCCAATGTAAGACCGTATTTAATGGCTAAATAGGAATGGATTTGAGCCAAATCGGCGGTAAACATATATCCGGTATTGTTCTTTTTAAGAATGATTATTTCCTGAATATCTCCGTTAAACCCCCGCTCTCCATTGGCATCATACCGGCAAGAGCCGATTCTCATAGGAGTGTTAATCGTTCCAGTGTTTGTGTTTCCCGTCGATTGGTTAGGTCCTGCCCCTGTGTTATACCATTGTACCCTGGTATTTGCCAAGTTGGGATTATCAATGGTAATAATATCAGGGAAAGCAGTTGTACCTAATGTTACAGAAGTACCTCCCGGCCATCCAAACCTCACATCTGTATTTGGCAGTGGTACCGCCCAAACACCATGTGCCGTATATGTACCGGTTGCTCCGTAGGAAAAGATATAATTCCACGTATCACCTTGTCCTTGACCGGCTCTTGCCACAATGAAAGTGGCAAAAGATTGTCCGGCTACAATTGAAAAGTTTCCAAACGACTCCATTTGGTTGGGAGCAGCACCGTTGCCGGTCGTTGTGAAACGAGCCGCATCGTGGTAGTTATATCCTTCCACCTTAGGCGCAGGAGTTGTTTGGGTAAGTGGAGCTTGCGTGCGTGAGAAATTTCCCAACGGGGAGTTGGTAATTTTATTTGTCCATACCCCGCTGCTATAGCTGTCGGGAGTCAGCCATACCAACCATTCATAATTGGCATTTGTTACCCCTCCGGGCGTTGGCGTCTGTCCCCTTACAGAGAATATACAGGACAGCAGCACTCCCAGTATGATTTTTAGGTGTTTTGTATTTAGCATGTTCATATATTATTAATATCACGAACATGTATTGACATACTTATATATATAATACACAGTGATTTATTGATTTTTTATTGCATAAAAAAATACGTGTTTATGCATGTAAATTCTAATGACTTCGGTTATGTTTAAGATTTTAAACAATACAGATAAAAAAAGACATGATGACGCGATACATAACTCAAATGTGAGGAAGTAGAATTTTCGTTCTATCTTCTCTACTTAAGGTTGTGTTATTTTTTTAATATTTTATGCATTCTAAGAATTAATAATTCATAATTTTTATCTATTATATATACTCTATATTCGATATTAATTGATGATATATATTATTATTGTCAATTATATATATTTATTGATTATATATAAATCATTTATTGCAATTTAATAAGTTAACTAAAGGATATATATGAAATATTTTCTTTTCAAAAAGGGCATAAGTTGAAAAATGTTTTTATACCTTTGTATTTGATAATTTTAAATACAATACGAACATTTTGTATAATAAAAAATGAGAAATAGGCATTCATTAGAATTTGGGTTATCAACAAACGTGTTTATCTGCGAAAAACCAGCTATAATCTGTTGCTTTCTAATTAATAACGACAAATATAATCACATTTTTAAAATCTATAATTAAATTACAAAAAAAAGTATGAAAAAAATCTATTTATTATTATTTTTTGCGGCTGTATTTGCGATGAACATCAACGCCCAGGTCGCAATTGGAACTATTGATCCTCCTACAAAAGGAGCTGTTCTTGAACTGACAAGTGATACATTGGGTTTCTTGCCTACTCGTGTAGAATTGACAAATTTAACAACATTCAGTCCCATCGTGGGTTCCCCCGTTGAAGGGATGGTTGTATTCAATACGAAAGTAGCTCCGAACGACGGAATTGTACCAGGCTTGTATTGTTTTACCGGTGGTAAATGGACGTATCTTACAGTTGCTTCTACGACTAAGGAAAATTGGTTCTATATGCCTTCCATAGTGCTTGATGTTGACGAAGAAAAACAATATACAGTGGAACTGTATGATCTGTATGCAGAACAACTTAATTCTGCTTCCACAAATCTCTTGAATGGTAAGGGAGAAGTTGTGCCAAGCAGCCCCGGCGCTCCAGCTAAAGTGTTGGCAAAGATACCAGCTGCTGACAAGTTGTATTACTACGTAACTGATTACGATACAAACGTATTTACCAATGTATCCATTGATGCCAATGGACAATTGAAATACACCGTTAAAGGTCCTGCTGACGACAAGACTTTCATGAATATCGTATTCGTAGAACAATAAATTGATTGTTTCACTGTAATCGATCGAAAAAAAATGATATTAAGTAAACAAAATGTTTGATATTTTATCGGTTTTTTTCGATATACATAAACAAATAATTAATATTATGAGCATATGCATAGGAATATAAACAAAATATATTGTATTTTGACACTTGGAGCATTGATGTTGCTCGCGGGTGTCTTTTCGGTTAGGGCGCAAACGCCCGGGGGTGTGAATCTGACAAGCGGCGGATACACCCTGGATTTATGGGTGGATGGCGACCATTCCAACAATTCGTCATGGCCCAATATCTCGTCTGCCGCCTACTCTTTGGAACGATTTGCAAACAATGCACCCATTGTCAGAAACTCACGCTTTAACTTCCACCAGGAAATGTTTTTTGGCAATGCCACAACAAACAGCAAATTACGGACTACGGCGCCTTACAGTCTTTTAAGAGGGGATGTGTACTACGTCTTTATGGTGTCGGATCCGGAAGGATCAGCAACCGATCAGTTGCTGTTTACTTTTAATGCTTCTGGCACCAATACAAGTATGCGTTGGTTTAATAGCAATGCTGGCTCAGCGCTAAGTTCGCATTGGACTACTACTCAACGGACTCCAAACAATTTTTCTCCTACAACCAATGCGCGTTACGGGATTACGACCATGGGTGTTGTTAATTCCTCTAACGGTTTGTATGATTTATACCTGAATGGAGTCAGATGGGCAAGTAGTATCTCCACTGGAAACAACACAACCGGTTCGGCTCAATACACCGTACCGCTAATTATCGGTAATGGAAGCAATAGTGCAACAACAGGAACAACTCTGCCAATGAATGGTGGTATCCAAGAAGTCATTCTAATCAGAAAAAGTTCTTCTACTGATGCAATGAGCGGAACCGATATTCTAAAAATACATTCCTATTTGGCCATCAAATACGGTATAGATTTGAATAACAAGAACGACAATTATATCAAGTCTGACGATGTCGTTGTATGGAATAGAAATACCAATAGCGGTTATAACGATTATGTTTTTGGTATCGGACGCGACAATACCTCCGGATTAAATCAGGTGCAAAGCCGCAGTGTTGAGAATTCATCAATTACGATATTTAAGGGTACATTAAACGCCCTGAACAACAATACCAGTAATGAACTCACCAACCAATCGTTTCTGATGCTTGGCTCTAATAAAGCTAAAAACACAGCTTATAGCAAAGCGGCAGGAGCGGAATTTGCCGATAATAAAACTATTTCCGAAAAAATCAATTACTTCAGTTCTGTTTATAAAGCACAGGTTACCGGTACCCCCGGTAATGTCAATGTGCGCGTAAACTCGAGTAATGCCCGTTATGTTTTGGTATCCAACAGCGCTACGTTTGTTCAGGCAAACACGCGTATTTATCCCATATCGGGGCAGGTTGCCAGCAATGTAGATATCGCCAACGGTGAATATCTGACTTTTGCAGGCTATGAGGCTTCGCCGGGAGGGGTTGATTTGAGTACTTACGAACTGGATATATGGGTAGATGGCAACCATTCTACCGTCAATTCATGGGATAACCTTGCTCAGTCGAACTATGTATTGGAGCAATTTTCGAGTTTTGCTCCGGCAGTGAGAAATTCGAGATTTAATTTTCACAAAGAATTATTTTTCGGTAATAACGCCAACAGTAAATTGCGAGCGCCGGGGTTCCTTACCACTGCCGCGCATTCCTACCATATTTTTGTGGTATCAGATGCAGTCGGAACAAGCGGTAATCAGATACTCTACTCGTTCAGTACCGGCGCTACCGATGCAACCGCCAACAGATCATCAATGCGTTGGCAGCAGGGTACTGCAGCGAATGTTTTATCCACCTATTGGACTACTACTCAGCGTAACCCCGCTTTTCCATCTTCGTCACACATGTTTTATGGCATTTCTACGCTTAATGTTGTGAATGCAAACAGCAGTGCTAATAACGAAATTTGGTTGAACGGGAACAGAGGAACATTGTTTGGTTTGGCTACGGGGGCTAATACATCAGGCGCATCAAATGGTCAGGGACCATTACTCATTGGACATGGGAACAACAGCGCTACTTCTACGACTAATGTTCAGGGATTTAATGGATCCATGCAGGAAATTATTATGATCCGGAAAACAGCTGGTTCACTGATGGGAGCGGCAGACCTTAATAAAATCCATTCCTATTTAGCCATTAAATATGGTATTCCGTTAAATAATGGAAACAACGGTACCGGCAATCCAGTCGTGCCTAATTATGTCAACTCCGATGGAATAACTGTTTGGGACAGAAGCGCAAACAGTGGTTATAACAACAATATTTTCGGTATTGCACGCGATGACCATTCGGGACTTTACCAAAGGCAGGCGAGAAGTTCGGAATATATTCCGTTGGTTATGCATGTGGGCAGTCTTAGTGGACTTAACAGCGAAAATAGCGGAACTCTTGACGACAAACAATATTTACTGATTGGACGTTCCGACGACGGATCCCCCATTAAAGCGCTTGACAGCGAAATCAACAGTGGAGATGAATATCAGGGCGAATTCCTTGAGAGCGATGTCGGGTTCAATATCCAAAGTGCTATCTATAAATCGCAAATAACGGGACCATTAGACTCAATGACTGTGAAGATGACGGCTCCTTCCGGCGATTTCAGTTATGCTTTGGTTTCTACACACAATCTGTTTGATAATGTGGGTGCAAGGAAAACAAAAATATATCCGGTCAATATTGTAACCAGGGAAGTAGAAATATTTCTCGGTGTGGATACAAACAGCGATGATTACAAATTTATCAAATTCATCGGATTTGCTCCCGGTCCCGGTGGGGTGAGCGATGGTTTGCTCCTGTGGCTGAAAGCCGACGACGATGCCTCTATCAAAACCATAGGTGTTGATATGGATGCTACCGGTAGCCGTGTTGCAGGGTATCCCGGTGTGGTTGCAGACCGCTCAAATGTACCCGGCGTTGCGGAATGGCACGATTATGTACGGAATCAAGTCTATTCTTATACAGACGGCTGGACTACGGGTACCCAAAATATGCATCGTTATCCGGTGTTGGTACACAGCAGTATGGAAATGAACTATTATCCCGCTGTTCATTTCTATTCAAACGGAAGCGGTACCACCGGTTACAGTTCTTGGCTGGGTAACGCAAAGGGTATCAGTCCTATAGCAAGACCGGCTGAACACACTGCTCTATTTATGGTAAACAATAATTTCAGCAACAATGCATGGGTATATGCCTTGATGTTTGGTTCTGCTACGGGAAATGCGCAAAGTACGCAAAACTTCCGCGGTCCAGGGTATGGTATTCACCAATTACCCACCTACACGGGAGGAAACGCACAATATAGCAACAATGTGGTAGGACGTTTAAGAACGTCTCCGGATGGGTCAGGTAATTATGGAGCAAGAGAAAATTTGTTTTCTCCAGGATCTACCTCCATCTTGAGTTACGGTGTAACCTATGGAGGCAACTCCACTTCGCCTAATAACAGAGTGCTGTTCCGTTTTAACGGTTTGGAAGATTATGGAGTTCGCTTTGCCAGTAGCTCTCAAACGGCTGCCCCTTCGTCGCCAGTAGTGAACTTTTTCACACATGATACGGACGGTTTTAATTTGTCGGTAGGCTCTCAATTGGGAAGAGGATACGACCACAACAGAACCATACAGGGATATATGTCGGAAGTTATTTTCTATGACAAATTGTTGCCGGATAGTAGCAGGATGAAGATAGAATCCTATATGGCGATTAAATACGGTGTCACATTGAGGCCTTCCAATGTTACCAGTGGAAGGTTCGACTATACACTTTCAAGTGGTCAATACAAAGACATTTGGCTTGGAAATTCGGGAGATCCCCAATATGCTACGTTCTACAATCGCATAGCGGCGCTTGTTCGTGACGATGCAGCCCATTTGAATAACCGCCATACACACTCCACCAATGTGGGTTCTCTGTTGCACTTGGGTGTAGCAGGATCGGCATTGAGTAACTCCGGACAAGACGATCCCAACCTTGGCAGTTTGGAAAACTTAGAATCGGTTGCTTTCGGTGATAATGGATTGGAGGGATTTGCAGAGGTTGATGATAAGGAAACCTGTGGTGGTTTCGACTACAGGTTTAACAGGATTTGGCTCATACACAAGAATACAACCCGCAGTACGGAATATCCTGACGGACGTCCGATCAAGATACTTATAGGCGCACAGAACAATACGGCCTCTACCATTGGTATGGACTCAACTACGTATGACTACTACAATGCGCTGAACAGTCCGGGTTCCAACGTATATATGATAGTGGGCGAATCGCCTGAAAAAATTGCCGCTGCCGAATATCTGCGGGTGATACCTATGGCTTTCATCAACAAAGAATTCCAGTGTAACTACGAGCTTTCTGAAATTGATACCTATATCACTTTCGGTTACAGAGATCTTGGCGAAGGATGTGTTGGAGAGGATGAATTTGTGTTCCCCGGAGTAAAGACGTTCCAGTGGACACAATGGACTTCCCAAACTAACCGATCAAATGCTACGGGACTTACAATCACTCGTCCTGAATTTGATCTTGGAGACAATATCAAAGTAACAGGAACGAGTATTAATTTCGGTACTAACATTGCCTATCCGAATGGCACAAGGGCAACGGTCGGCTATCCGCGTTCAGGTACCAGTCCCGAAAGAGGAAGCCTGCAAGTTCGTCGTCAAGGAGGTAATGTAGGCCAAGCAGGCGAGGTAACGATAGAGATTAACTTTAACACTCCGGTTATTCCTTCGTTTGCGATTACCGATTTGGACGCTCCTTCTACTTCTTATGAACAGGTAGAAATCTATGGAGAATGTGAAGGTAATACTTATAACCCGACACTTAGTTATGCCTCAGCCAGACCTACCTATAAAATTAGTGGCCGCATGGCTACGGTAGAAAGAAGAGGAAATGTAGCGCCTACCAGCAAAGATGGAAGGGTGGAAGTTGCTTTCAGAGGCGGTGTTACTAAAATAGTCATTAAGTACAGAATGACAAGAGCGAGAACGACTACTGCGAATGATATTTATATCACTCCGATAACGGTTCGTATGGTTCCGCCTCCACCTCCTATCAACGAAGACGGATTCTCGTTCGTGAAAGATGCAAACAAGCGCGATTTCTTGACTTGTGAGCCTGTTACCTACACATTCGAGATACAAAACACCAATTGCGAAGAAAAGCCGATCTACTTTAGCGATAAACTGCCGGAATATATGCGTTGGGAGTTGGGATCGTTCGGATTAGATGCCAAGAGCGATTCGATCAATGCGCTCGGAGATACTTTCAATCCTGTGGTATCCGATGCCGTTAATGGAAGTGGCGACCAAAGAGTATTGAAGATTGACAGTCTTATCTTGCCGGGAGCAACTACGCTGAAACTGACGGCAGTTGCCGTATTCGATGACGACGCACCCAGCGCTTATTATGACAACTCCGCCATGATTGACTACATGAGGATAAAAAACAGTAAATTAGAACCTCACAATCTTGGTAGTGTAGATAAGTACGACGTTGAAAATCCGAATACCACGATCAGCGTTACATGGGCGCCGCGTCCTGCACCCATTCTGTCGGAAGTCAAAGTGAATCCGGAGTCTTACAGGGAAAATGGTACCATCGACGTAACTTGGATCATATCCAATACGAACGGTACTGTTGAGGATCTGTTCCTGAATGTTGTCTATAATGAAGAGTTCTCTTATGTTGCCGGTAGCTTTGAAGCAAAGTGGTTAGATGAAGATATGGCAGGAGAAACTGTACCGTTCATGGTAATTCCTGTTTCAACTGATCCTCCCGGTCCAGTTTTGGGAACATTTGATATTGTCGGAAAAGCAGACGGATCAGAAGGATTTAATTTGTTGACAGGCGACTTGGTAATCAAGTTTAAGTTGAAAGCGCCGATTAGAGAAGGTTTGGTATATGAACTTGACGAGAGCGGTGTTGCTACCGAGAACGTAGTTGATTTGATCATTATGAGCAACAATTATACCTTAATGGAAGACGTTTGCTTAGTGGAAGCATTGAAAACTTTGGACTTCGAAAAGTTTGTTCCTTATGGCTCAGCCAGAAGCGCCATCATCACAAACAGGAATGTAACTACTGTAATTAAAAAGTAACATAACCACGTTCACTCATAATTCAGTTCATGTAGAAAACTGCCGGCAGCGAAAACTGCCGGCAGTTTTTTGTTTTTTAGAAAATTATTACTACATTTGAGTGATTTCAAGACCTGGTTCTCTGCCGATCACGCAGAAGAATGGCTTGTTTTTCCTGAAAACATTGGCAAGCGGTTAAGTATTGACGAAACCTCGTTAAGTAACGGTGAGCTTTATACGGCGGAGATACAAAAAAAAACCTTAGCACGAAGTCGCTACCTGCTGTTCAAATCTCCCGATAAAGCGTATTCGCTTACCCATTCACTGAGAATGATTCGGAAGCATACTGGCAATTTCGGGAAAAAGCAGAAACGAAGTTAGAAGGCTTGAAGTAGTTGTGAATTACACACAAATCTCATTAACCCATTACCACGTTGTATAATGTAGCGTAAACCGCTCTAATATCTTTCTTATCTTCAACAGCGCTCTTAGTAGTCCGAACGGGGAGATTATTCCTTTGTATCAATAAAGCCAAATATATTCAACATATCTTTAATATTATGAGCATATAGGTATGAGCAAATATTATCAAAGGTTTTATATATGTTTGTAATCGTCTGTATACCGCAGAGTTATCAGAAAAAAAATCGGAGGATATAATTTCAGCTCATTGTATACTTTTTGAAAGACTTTTGAATTCTTTGCGGTTTAATTTGAAAAAATAGATAAAATGATAAAAGTGATAAACAGATAAAGTATAAAAATTTTTTAATTTAGAATTTATGAAAAAAATTGCATTAACACTTATGTTGGTCTTGATTACTCTTTTTTCGAGTAATGTTTTTGGACAGGTAACTATCGGATCGTTGGACCCGCCCGACCCGTCTGCTATTTTGGAATTAAAGCCTTCGACTCATTTGGGATTGTTGCTGCCCCGCGTGCCGCTGACGGGTATTACCGATGTAATTACTATACCCAATCCCGCAACGGGGTTGGTGGTGTATAACACCGGCACAGTATCCACTTTCCCTGAGGCAGGCTTTGTGTATTGGGACGGAGCGCAATGGAGCAAACTCGGAGGTGCAGGCGGTCCCTGGATGGTTTCGGGAACCACCGATTTCTCTGTTGATAATTTGGATTCTATTTATCAGACGGGACCGGTAACTATCGGTAAAGATACACTGATCGGATCTGCCATGTTGAATGTGGAAGCAACCGACAAAGGCGTTTTGGTACCCCGTTTGACGGAGGACGAAAGGGACGCCATCGTAGATCCTGCCAACGGTTTGTTGATCTACAACACAGATGAAGACTGTTTTAATTATTACTTTGCAGAAGAAGAGGAGTGGCTTAGCCTTTGCGGCGGCCCTGCCCGCTCGGAATATACGGTCGACTGTGACGGTATCACCGTACACGGCACGTATGTAGAAGGCAGTCCTGTGGACGGATCGCATTACATGAGGGTTAAAGTGGACGTAACCAAAGCAGGTCCCTACACGTTTTCTGCTACTACCGAAAACGGCTACGGTTTTCACAACGGAGGCGTTTACCTTGAAGTGGGAGAACAATACATCAATGTACCCGCTCAGGGAAAACCCATAGCGGCAAACAACTCAACTCCTCCCGGAGATGGACTTACTTTTACGCTTAACGGCAAACACTTCGAAGCCGGTTGTAACAGCCTCTTCATCACGGTGTATCCTCCCAACGCCGCTTATGAAATGGTTTGCGGTTCAGCTATCGTCAATGGCGCTTACGTGAAAGGAAGAGCCTTAGGTCCGAATAATACCATTTCGATAGTCGTAAATGTTACGGATGTTTCTTCCGGAGGCAGCTGGTCGGTTCAGTCCAACACCAGCGGCGGTATTTCATTTGAAGGTGCGGGTATGTTTACCACTGCCGGCCGTCAAACCATTACCCTGCAGGGATATGGAACGCCGACTACCACGCAGCCCATCAACTTGACGCTTACCGCCACTACCAAAGACGGAGAAGCCACCTGTTTTGTTGTCGTCAGGGTTGCTTATCCCAAAATGACGGTTTACACATGGGGAGAACGAACTTCGTATGGCTACAACTTGGCTACGTCAGGCACCGCTTCCAATACAATGATAACTTCACCTGTTAATTTCGGTATAGCGGATAATTCTACCGTAAAAGCAGAAGGATTTGAATTTATTGATGGAGGATCGAATCCCACTAATGCTGCGATTCGAGGTGTATTGAGCAGCGCTAATCCTCCCGATATTGTAATTGCCGGTTACTATTGGATAAGCACCGGAACAGATAATGTAGCTGATGACATATTGGAGTATTTAAAAAAGGGCGGTACAGTGTTGTTCTATGTCGAAGACAATGCAACGGTACAGTTAATGATGCAAGCCATTTTTGGAGACAATACCGTATCTGCAGGAAGTGGTGGTGGAGCCGGAACTCGATACAGGTTCCCGCTGTTGCCGAACGATCCCATTATTAACGGACCTTTTGGTGATCTTGGTGGCTTGTACTGGGGTGAAGATGCTTCCACAACAACTGCCGTTTCAGGCATTTCCACAAATCCCAATGCCATGGTGTATAGCTTACATTTTAATACCAGCAATGTTACGGCATTCCGGCATACATCAATGAACTTTGTGTTTGTAGGTGACGGTGGATTTAACTCTAATGGTCCCGAAAGTATGACCATTTGTCCTTTCCGCTTGGATTCTCAAAATAGACCCAGTTTTAAGCCCAATTATGGTTTGACCAGCGGTAATGGAACAGGTCCTGTACACAACGCTGTATTCACAGCAAATGCGATTGCATGGGCGCTTGAACAGGCAACTTACAATGGTATTAATGAACACTAATACGAAAAGCCGCTATTACCGGCTCAGTTCCAAGTAATAATTATAGATAGATGTGTGATGAGGGTTGCTCGATAATGTCGGGCAACCCTTTTTTTTGTGGCGTAATCCCTCTGCTGTCATTGCGGGCTTGACCCGCAATCCCCTTGCTACTGCGGTTGTTTAGTAGCCTTACCCACTACCGAGAACTCCGTAGAAGTTCAAAAACAGGCGCTACGCGCCTCGTGTTGACTAATTCTGTAATATTTTTATCCATTTGTGTATTATATGAAGTATTTCATCTATATTTGCATAACGAAAGTAACATTATTATAAACTAAACCAAAATTTTAATTATGAGAGATTTTGTATTTAAATCGAGGTATCTGAATCCATTGACGGATTTCGGATTCCACAAATTATTCGGGGAAGAGCCCTGTAAAGAATTGTTGATTGACTTCCTTAATGGAATTATTCGGGAAGAAGGTTTGATTACGGATATTCAGTATCTTCCACCCGAGCAGTTTGGGTACGCTGAGAGTGACAGAAAAGCAGTTTTCGACATTTTCTGCACCAACGAGAGAGGCGAGTATTTCATTGTCGAGATGCAGAAAGCAAAGCAGCCTTATTTTCGGGAAAGAAGCATTTTCTACGCCTCCCTGCCGATACAGCATCAAGCGCCGAAAGGAATTTGGAACTTCCGCCTGAAAGCGGTCTATATGGTGGCTGTTTTGGACTTCGTTCTTTTCAACGAAACGGAAGAAGACAGGAACAGAGTGATTGAGCGGGTACATCTTGTAAGAGAGCAGACTCAAACGGTGTTCTCAAAGAAGTTGAACTTTGTATTTGTAGAATTACCGAAGTTCAGGAAGACAGAGGCAGAATTGGAAACAAATACCGACAAATGGCTGTATGTATTGAAAAACCTGTCGGAATTAGATGACCGTCCTGCATCGTTACAGGGCAAAGTTTTTGAGAAAATGTTTGATATAGTAGAGATAAAACGATTAAAACGAGAAGATATGGAAACATACAGAAAAAGCATTTTGGAATACGCCGATGTTCGTTCTGCAGTGGATTTGGCACGAGAGGAAGCGCTTGAAGAAGGTATTGAGAAAGGCATCAAAAAAGGTGTTGAGAAAGGTCATAGAGAAGGTCGTGAGGAAGAAAGAATCACCATCATTAACAGATGCCTCCGGCGGAATATGCCTGTTGAAGACATCGTCTACCTGACCGGTTTTACGGAAGAACAGATTAAGCAATACGCCCAAAATAATTAACGCCACAAAAAAAGGGTTGCCCGACATTATCGAGCAACCCTCATCACACATCTATCTATAATTATTACTTGGAACTGAGCCGGTAATAGCGGCTTTTCATATTGTCTATCACTACCTACCGTTTAGATTTGCGTATTTCTTCCGCCTTTTCTATACACCATGCAAATGCATTGGCAGTAAATGATGTATTGTAAACCCTGTTCCCCGCTCCTCCAAAATTGATACGGACATTCGGGTAATTATTATAAATCTTGCCATTCATGTTCTTAACAGTCAATTGAAAAGGACAAATATTATCAGCTGTCGTATAATTTCTTACATTACCCGAGTTGAATCCACCGTCTCCGCAAAAGATAAAAGGATAATCCCTGTGCCGGAAAATGGTTACTCCATTTGCAGGTTGAGCGGTGCTTCCTATCGGTCTCGCTCCTGAATAGATAACGACTTCTTCGAGCGGCAGATTGGTTACATACATGGTAGTTGAGGCATCCTCTCCCCAATTCCTGCCTAAAATATCCTCGAATGGACCGCGGAGAATCGGATCGTCGTCCCTGCAATAGTAAGGTCTCATATCGGCAGGTGTGTTGCTGCTATTGAAACCAAGGGTATAGTTTGAACCCGCACCCGCACCCGCGGCAGAGCCAATGCGATCAGCAGCAGGAGTATTAGCGGAAGTAGCACCGTTGAAGAAAAGATTCATAAAATTGCCGTTTGTTTCAACCTGTTCCGAATACATCAACATGATTCCTCCGTCTTTTACCCAGTCAACAAGTAATTGACATTTAGCCAAATCGTCTGCATTTGCGTTCCTGAAAAACTCTATCAAATATCCAACGACAACGATATCCACTTTTCGCTCCCTATTGGTTCCTTTCAGGAGAGACTCAAGTGTTGCCGCCGTCATAGCCCGCCATCTGTCTACATCTAGTCCAATTATGTCTCTATTATCATCGACCCAGCTATTTACTTGCGCAGTCGGAATAAAGTTTTCAAAATATTGAGTGCCGGTTGTCGCATTCTTAAGTCCGGCATATTTAACGATTGACCAGGGATGGGGTCCATAATTATTCTCGTCTGTCAGCATCGCATTAAAACTGTTAAGCGGACTCCGGGAGGTTCTTGCAGCCGGATTGTATCCAAAGGCACTTGTCATGTTTCCCAATCCCAATACTCGCTTCGGCGGGATTACCATATACACGGTAACCTGGCAGTTAGCTGTAGACGATTCGCTGTTGCTCTGGAGGTAAAGATTTTTGTCGCGCGTGTCGAAAGGCGTGCCTTCGCCGTAGAGCCGTACTACCTGTGTGGGGGAAGAGTTCAGGACGCCGCTTCCGCTGAACATGATGCCGTCCACTTGGTTGGTATGGATTTCCCAGTTGGCTCCGAGGCTGGAAGGATCCACTTCCAACACCAACTCGATGTAATGGGAGTAGTCTAAGCTCTCTTCTTCGTAATAGACTCCTTGCAGGTCTATGGACGAACATGCCATTCTATATTCCGGACGAATCGAGCTGTCGAGTACCTCAATATCCAGCTCACAGGGCGGATTTCCGGGACCGTTTTCCGCTTTGCCATTGAGAATCACGGTAAAATGGTCGATTCCGAAATTGACAGGCGTTCCCATTCCGGGCAACCTGATATTAAACGGACCGGGCGAGAAGATTTCTCCGGCGTAATAAAAGAAATAGCCGTTATCGGGATCCGCCTCGATCAATATCGTGAAAGGACCGGGTTTGGTTACATTGATATCAACGCTGATATAATTACCTCCACTCAGCGGGGTGCCGCTCTCATACAACCCATACACTTTGATATCATTCGCACAGTCGATAATGTTAATCTCAGAATGGGCATTTCCGCCGCAAAGGCTGAGCCATCTGTCTTCTTCTTCGCCGAAATAATTGAAACAGTCTTCATCGATGTTGTAAATCAACAAGCCATTCACAGGATCTGCGATAGCATCTCTTTCATCCCCTGTCATACGGGGAACCAAAACGCCTTGTTCAGTAGAATGCACATTCAATATGGCAGACGGGATAACCGAGTCTAAGCCGATAGTGACCATTCCTGTCTGAAAAATAGGATCTTCGTTGTTATCGGCAGCGAAATCGGTGGTTCCTGCAAGCATCCAGGGACCGCCTGCACCTCCGAGTTTGCTCCATTGCTCACCGTCCCAATACACAAAGCCTGCCTCAGGGAAAGTGGATACTGTGCCGGTGTTATACACCACCAACCCCGTTGCGGGATTGGGTATAGTAATTACATCGGTAATACCCGTCAGCGGCACGCGG